>Ga0190303_1000219_pt1 | contig 23135 bp, 25 predicted proteins | sample 48700701_MG_FD_161672 | JGI IMG/M metagenome (GOLD analysis project Ga0190303, IMG submission 161672) | Hydrothermal vent sediment bacterial communities from Southern Trench, Guaymas Basin, Mexico - 4870-07-0-1_MG | ecosystem: Environmental > Aquatic > Marine > Hydrothermal vents > Sediment ... | reverse complement strand
GATTCTATTCCACTTAAAGAAAGGGGTCGAGAGTGGCGAATTGCCGGCCTCCCTGCCGGTCTTTCTTGACTCTCCAATGGCCGTGTCGGCAACAAAAATCTTCAGGCAGCATGCCGAAGCATTCCGACCCGAAATTCGTGACGAAATGCTGGCGGGCAATGACCCGTTCCAGCTTCCTCAGCTTAAATTCACACGTCAGGTTTCAGACTCTGTTGCGATAAACAATATCAAGGGCGGGGCGGTCATTATGGCCGGATCAGGCATGTGCACCGGCGGGCGGGTTCGCCATCATCTAAAGCACAATATCTGGCGCTCCGAATCCAGCATCATTTTCGTGGGCTTTGCCGCGAAAGGGACTCTTGCCCGCAAGATTATCGATGGTGCAAAAGAAGTTAGGCTGTATGGCGAGAATATAAAGGTCAAGGCACATATCCATACGATCAACGGGTTTTCGGCCCATGCGGACCAAAAGGAACTTCTGGACTGGCTTGACTTTACCGGCCACCCGAAAACAACCTTTTTAGTGCATGGAGATCCAGACAAAGGGATGGCTAAAATGCGTGAAAAACTGAAAAAGCGGGGCTTTGCGTTTATTTGCCCTGCGGACCATCAGGAAGTGGATCTATTGGAAGAAACAGGGCCGCTTTCATAAAAGCAAACCATGTTGATCGTTTCGGCAATCAACACGACGTGGCAGCCATCAATCCGCGTGATCGATCTGGCCCTTTTTTGTGGTGGATTAACGGTCACTGAAATATCACCATATTTCTAAAACCCATACTCTTCATTCCTGATCGCTTTTGGGGTTTTTCCAGCGCTTTTCATGCCGGTCCAGACTTGTTTTCGCAACTTCGGCTTCCTTGTTCAAAAGCCCTTCCGCATCGCCATATTCGGCAAATGTCCAATAGTATTGGTGCTGCCCTGTGATGCGCCGTGCATGCTTTATTGGGCACCAGTTCTCTTCTGCCCGTCCCGCTATTTCGCGGGCAAAGCCCAACAGGCCATTGGCATAGCTGCAATAAACGCAGTTCAATTTTTCGAATATGTTGAGATAGGCAAGTTGATGGCGGTCAATGGCGATAAAGTCAGACCGTTTGACTTTCTCCATCCCATAGACCGGAAAGCAAATGAATTGAAAGATAGTACCAAATATATCGAGAAGTACCAACGGGAAGATCAGTGAATAAACCACCGGCATGAACAGGATGGCCAGAAAGCCACGCTCGAACAGGTAGCGAAAAATACCAGTCCTATACTCAAGGTGATGTTGCCTAACCGCCTGTTCAAACAGAACCCGTTTATTCTTAATCTCATACCGGAATTGTTGCCGATATTCATCAATGTTCTGGTCCAGTTCATCTTCAAGTTCCCGGATCCGTTTTACCAAGGCGTCAACTGTCATTTCCTCTGATCCTCCACAATGCTGCAGCGGTTTATTAAGCAATAGAAAGCAGATGCCCCGCCAACCTATTATCTACTTCCGCAGCCCTAAAACAAGTCGTGTTACTTCGTTGAAAAGAAGCCTGCCGCCTCATCCATCAGACGGATCACTTCTTCGTCCGTTGTCTGCGGAAACCGCAGATAATGCGCCCCTACACCACCAAAGAAATCCGGCACCCTGAGGCAAACCAACTCATCAACCTCGCCGCGCAATTGCTCGATGGTGTCTCTTGGTGCCACCGGCACAGCCAGCACCAGCTTTGCCGGTTTGCGTCGCCTGACCGCCTTCAGAGAAGCGCGCATTGTGGCACCAGTGGCGATGCCATCATCAACAATGATCGCGGTGCGTCCCTGAATGGAAACCTGATCGCGGCCCTTCAGATATTTCTCGCGCCGTTGCCGGATCAACTCCAACTGGGTTTCGGCCAGCAGCTCGATATCTGCCTGCGACAATCCGGTCTGGGCCGCGATATACTGGTTCACGACAAGCTGCGGATCATCCCCGTTCACGATAGCCGCTGCTGCCAGCTCGGGCTGTTGCGGCACCCCGATTTTGCGCACCATCACCAGATCCATTGGTGCCTTCAGCATCCGCGCCACCTCGATCGCCACCGGCACGCCACCGCGCGGCAGGGCCAGCACCACCGGCTCGGGGTAGTTTTTTTCGGCCAGAATTCTGGCAAGGGCCTGACCGGCTTCGGTGCGATCGGTAAACCTGTTCATTGTGTGCTCCCTTGTGTCTGAAAATGCGTCTGGAACCAATCTGAGGCCAGCTCAACAACCTTTTCCAGCGTCCCAGTTTCCTCGAACAGATGCGTGGCACCAGAGACGATCTCCAGATGGTGCTTGCACACCAACTGTTCGGCGGCGGCCTTGTTCAGGTCGATGACAGTGTAATCCAGACTGCCCACGATCAGCAGAACCGGCGCTTGCACCATTTTCAAAGCCTCTCCGGCCATATCGGCCCGCCCCCCGCGTGAAACGACAGCCTTTATCCCTGACGGCGCATTGGCGGCAGCAACCAGAGCCGCAGCCGCACCTGTGCTTGCCCCGAACAGGCCAACAGGCAAATCTGACAAACCGGGTTTGGCCTGCGCCCATTCCACCGCTTCGGTCAGACGTTGACCAAGCAGACGGATGTCAAAGACATTGGTGCGATCATTGGCTTCTTCTTCGGTCAGAAGATCAAACAGCAGCGTCGCAATGCCCCGCGATCCAAGCTCTTCTGCCACATAATTATTGCGCGGACTAAGCCGGCTGCTTCCGGCACCATGCGCAAAAATCACCAGCCCTAACGAGCCTTCGGGCTGACGAAGAATGCCTTCAAGCGCTTTTGAACCGATTTTCACAATGCGTTTATTCAGGTTGTGTCCAATCATGGCACGCCCTCCTTATCTTCATGCGGTGCCAAAATCAGTCCCGGCCGTAAAGCCCCACAAGCTCGGCAAATTCGATCACATGCGGGCGTGCCAGCTCGATGATCTCAGCGCAGGTTGTCGTGGAGCTGGCCGATATCTTTTCGCTGAGGGCGCTTAGACGAAAATGATAGTTATGCGGTTTGTCCCCCTTCGGCGGGCAGGGACCGCCATAGCCGGGCCAGTCGAAATCGTTGATGGCGTGCTGGAATCCAGGCTCAATCAATTCGGGGCCAAAACCGGATCGAAGGAAGCCGCCGTCAGGGGATATCCCCCACGCGGCCCAGTGGTGAAATGTGCCGCCGGGCGCATCCGGATCATCGCAGACGATAAGCAATTCTTTGGTGCCGTCCGGCACGCCAATCCAGCGCAACGCGGGCGAGACATCGTCGCCATCACAGGTAAAGCGCTTCGGGATGGTTTCACCGGGATTGAAATCGGGGCTTGTCAGGGCAAGTACCATGTCTTCATTCTCCTTTTATGGGTTTTACAGGTTCGATCCGGCGCGTCAGTCGGTCTCGGACTGATCTTCCAGAAGGCCGACCCCGGAGGGATCATCCAGCAGGAAGCTGATCTTTGCATTGATCCGGTATTTGACCAGCCTGTTGTTTTTGACCAGAGCCGTCATTTCCTTGATATAGATCGATTTGATATTATGCACTGATCTAGCAGCCTCTCTGACCGCCACCTGGGCGGCATCATCAAAACTCTCGTCGGATTCGGCCAAAACCTCGATTACTTTCAGAATAGACATTTGCGTTTGCTCCTCTTTGATTGTCGCAAATTAAATCCGTCACACGCCGAACGGATATGTATCGGGCACCCCCTTGATCTGGCCGGTCACCAACGGCGTGACTGCGCGGGTTTCGTCTATCCAGATATATTCGTCGAACTGCCGTGGCAGCACGGCTTCAAAATAATGGCTGGCAAGCTCGGTTTGGGGACGATAGATAACGCCGATGGCGCGTTCCAGCCGAGGTTTGGACAGCTCGATCACAACGTCCGGTTGGCCCGCACGCAGGGGCAGAATAAGCCCTGACAGACCCGTCAGGTGAAATTGGCGCTCGTAACTTTGCGCATGCGACGGGCGCACCTGTTTGACCTCCATAGGCCCGTTCCAGTCACTGGCAGCCGCAACAAATCCATGATCGGTGCCAAACCCGATGCGATAGCTGTCAGCCCCGAAGCCGCGCGCGCAAAGCTCGCCCAGATTACGCTCGCCCCGAAGCGACATCTCGGTCGCACGGGCATCCCCGATGTGGGAATTATGCGCCCAGACCACGGCGCGCGCACCTTCCCCGTGGAAATTCAGCACGTTTTGCAGGGTTTCAAACATGTGGTCATCGCGCAGGTTCCACGAGGCGCGTGATCCGTAATACATAATCCGGTAATACTTCTCGGCATTGGCCACCAGGGCTGCGTTCTGGGCGGCATCCAGAAACCGGTCGCCATCGTTCCAGGCATAGTCCTTGCGCTTTTTCATCAGGTCAACCAAAACGGCAACAACCTCGTCCTCGCAATCGCGGTAAGCGCCGGTCAGCGCGGCGTGGCCATAGGCGGCAGGGTCGGCCTCCCACGGACTTAAACAGCCATACCGCTGGCGGGCAATCCGGGCCAGATCGGGGTCCACATCCTGCAGATAGTCGATGATCGATTTGGCCGAATTGAACAGGCTGTAAAGGTCCAGACCATAAAACCCCGCCCGCGTTTTTGGCGCACGGGGGGCGTTCCATTCATGCAGCCAGTCGGTAAAGGCGCGCACCTCTTCATTGCGCCACATCCAGACGGGGAAACGGGCGAATGCCTCCCATTCCGATGGCGGTGTTTCACGATGGCGCACATAGTGGTCGATACGGGCCGCATCGGGCCAGTCGGCCTCGGCGGCGACGATGGTAAAGCCTTTTTCCTCGATCAGGCGTTGGGTAATCCTTGCCCGCATCCGGTAAAATTCCGATGTGCCGTGGCTGGCTTCGCCAATCAGCACCACTTTTGCATCGCCGATGCGCGCCATCATCGGCGCAAGGTCAGCGGTTTCGACATCGTCAAAGGCTTCGCCGTGCGCACGGATCAGGCCGGGCAGTGTCTCGCTGGTTCGGGGGCGGTGCTGGACAACGCGCGGCGGGGCAGGGCTGCTGGCCGGTTTTTCTCCCTCCCACCCCTGCGCGCCAAGCATGGGCACGAACCGCAGATCGGCCAGATCTTCGCGATCAAACTGGCCCTTGTCGCGGCGGATAACACGCACAAGTTCCTGCGCGCGCTGATCTGTGCCCACCGGCACCACCATCCTGCCGCCTTGCCGCAGCTGGTTTTTCAGGGTCTCGGGCACATAGGGCGCTCCGGCTGAAACCAGAATTGCATCAAACGGAGCCTTTTCAAGCCAGCCCTCGCTGCCGCTATCATGCAGAAGATGCACGTTTGTGTAACCGGCATCCTGCAAGTCGGCCGAAGATTTGGACGCCAGTGTGCCGTTGCGTTCAATGGTGAAAACCTCGCCCGCGATTTCGGCCAGAACGGCGGCGACATAGCCTGATCCTGCACCGATTTCGAGCACCTTCTCGCCGCCTTGCAGCGCCAGCGCCTCGATCATGTAAGCCACGACATAGGGCTGCAAAATCGTCTGGCCCTCGGCAATAGACAAGGGCCGGTCCTCATAGGCATGCTTGCGCAAATGTTCCGGTATGAAAGCCTCGCGCGCCACTTTGCCCATGGCCACAAGAACCAGCGGGTCGCGCACCCCGCGGGCTTTGATCTGCAACTCAATCATTCGCTCTCGATCTTGTTGATAGCCGACCATCCCAACCCCCTGTTTCGTTGCAACCAATACCTTATGATAAACAGTCCCCATCAGACGCGCATTAATCCGGATTAAACCGTTTTCATGCTTCGATCACTAGGTTCGCAAAGGCTTGGAATGGCGTTTCCACCGGGGGGCAGGGGGCACTTCGCCGGGTGGTTCCGGCGTTTCAACAGGTGCATCCGGCGGTGTTTCCGAGGGAGGCTGCGGCGTTTCAACAGGGGTGTCGGGCGGTGTCTCTTCAGGCGACTCCACCGGTTCTTCCGGGGGTGTTTGCACAGAGGATCGTGGCGAAAATATATCCGGTTTGGAATCTTGCGGGTTTGAAATCATAATTGCTTCCTTTTTAACCGACTCTCCGGTTCACTTGTTTCCTGACGTAACCATGATTAGAGCGCTTTGCGCATTAACAGCGGTCAAGACCAAGTTACGATTGCGCTGTTAGCCCGTGTTTCACCTTCGCAAGATTGCCGCCGGGATCAATCCACACCAGCGCCGCCGAAGCCCGCATGATCGTGTCCGAGGATGTCCGTGCGCTCGACAGTAACGCTACGCAAAGCCTCTGGAACAGCGGTGCCGGTTTATTCCTGAAAAGACCTATCCCGAGTTTGTCGAAAACCGTGCGCCCGTGCTGCTCACGCAGGGGGGGGCCGCAGCACCGCCGCAATTAAGCCCAGATAGCATCAATGTGCCCCGGACATACGGGCTGCGCGTGACCTCGCTACCTTATTTACAGCCGATCAGTCCTGCGCTTCAAGCCAGCTTTGCGCTGCCACTTCCTGATCAGTTGAAAAATACTTCATTTCCGCCCCGATGAAAGGTGCAGACAGCTTTGTGCCCCATTCTTCAAGTTTGTTTTCACCCACGACGGCAACACGTCCAAGATCGCCACCGAGCGTTAAGCCAAATTTGAGATCCTTCCAGGCCGCCTCGATCTCCCAGCCGGAAAAGTTCTCGAGCCGGATCATGATGCGTAGCGGGTCATCAGCAAGTTCTATAGCATGCTCCAATTCGGGCAGCGCCGCATCATAATCATTGGCGGTTAGCGTGCCAGAGGCGCAGATGGTGACAATTCGGTTTTCGGGGCTATGTTCAATGGTGATCAATTTCAGGTTCTCCTTTTCGTTGAGGTTGCGTGGCATTTCCCTTCTGATACTCGCAATGACTATCTCGGGGTTTTCCATGTATTCGCCCTTCTTGGCCTGAAGCTGGGCCACGACACCCGTCAAGGCGCCCCAAAATTCACGGGTGTCGCGATGGGACTACAGCCGCCATGAAACTGGAAATGGCCGCACAATCCTACAAGTGGACCCCATCAAAAATGGGAGGATTACTTACTGATATAAGTGGTTTTGGGCAGGTGACACTTTAACATGGATTAATTCCTTGCTTTGACGGCATATTTCCGCCGTGAATTGAACTCGCGTTGTTTCAAAACCAAAACGCGTGTAAATTGAATTCGATTGCATATAATCTTGCGGTTTTTTTGATCGTCACGCTTTGGGGTTGAGTGCCGCCGAAGTTTTCAATGAATGGGTGAGCCGATGAGTGGGCTGAGTTTGTGCATCGAGAGGAGACCAAATATGGAATATGCGGCAAAAGTCCAGAATTTACAAACCTACCCGACGGTCTTGTTCGAGCGACTGACACGAGGCCTGAGTTCCTCCGCCAGAACGAGAATCACAACATTACTGCATAAGAATAAACGCAAATATCAGGCCGGAACCGATATCATCCCTGAAGGTGATGATGCGGCTCCCTTCTTCTGGTTGCTGGATGGATGGGTTGCGCTGAACAAATCGCTGGAAGACGGCCATGTCCAGACCATCGACATTATTCTGCCCTCCGATGTCATCAGGCCGACTTCTGGAAAACGGAACATTTCGATTTTTGATGTGCACGCTCTGACCGATGTTACCCTGTCTTCGGTGACCTTGGCGGAACTTGACAACCTTGAAATGATCGACCCGCCGCATCTTTGGGCCTCGATCCGCAACCTTTCTGCAGCGGCGGGGGCGCGTATCGCCGAACGTATGCTCAGGCTAGGGCAGGGCAGCGCCGAGATGCGGATTGCATATGTTCTGACCGAACTTTGTCTGCGCATCAACGGTGAGGATACGAGACAAAGAACGAGCTTTCATTTGCCTTTGACGCAGCAGCAGTTCGGCGATTTCACAGGGCTTTCTTCGGTTCATGTTTGTCGCACATTCAGAAGATTGTCACGGGCTGGCCTTATCGACACCAGCAACCACCTGGACATTGTTATCAAGGACCTCGATGGGCTTGCCCGCATTGCAGAGATCGATATAAAAATGCTGAAAGCAGAAATCCTGCCTGCAGCCGCCTGAATGAGGTCAGGGAATCTGGCGGCAACAAAGCAGGCGCATTCAGCGTTCTTCAACGATCTCGCCAAGTGTCTCGCCGGCCACATGTTCCGAGGCATCTCTGGCGATATCGCCAACCGTGACCATGCCGACAACCACGTTGTCATGATTTGTCACCGGTAGGCGCCTTATCTGGTGATCGCCCATAATTGTCGCAATTTCATTAACCGTCTGATCCGGATGACATGTGACCACCTTGCTGGTCATAATGTCCTCGGCCAGTTTATCGGCAATGCTCGCGCCATCAGCCAGAAGCCGCGAGACGATATGGTCTATGTCAGGGTGACACGACTAAAGCAATTCGAGATAGTTCTGGAGCACAAATGTGGATCGGAACTTTGTAACAGATACTGGATTGGAGAAATAAATGGCCCCGAAAATCATCATGAATTTGGCCCTGATAGTCGGGTTTGGATTCGCCGCTCCGAGTCTGGCACAGGACGTGGATGTAGGCGAAACGCTGTATCAGGACCATTGTTCGGACTGCCATGGTTCTGCTGCTGATGGCAAAGGCCCGCTGGCCAATGCAATGATCATGAAACCGAACGATCTAACCCGCCTTACCGCAGACAATGACGGCGTTTTCCCAATGCTCAGGGTGGTGAAACGCGTTGACGGGCGTGAACCTCTGGTCAGTCACGGAAGTCCAATGCCAGTCTATGGCCAATATTTTGAAGGCAAAGGTGCGGCACTGAAAACGGCTGCAGGACAGCCGATAATAACAAGCAGTGCCATTGCCGATCTGGTGGCTTTTTTGCAGGGAGTGCAACAATGATACGGGTGTGGATGGGGTTGGGGTTTGTTACAGTTCTTTGGGCTTGCGCCCCGGTTAGTATGCCCGAGGCCTCGGAGGGGGCAGCGTTATTTTCTGAAAATTGTGCCGTCTGCCATGGCAATTCCGGGCGCGGTGACGGACCGTGGAGCGCTGGAATGAAACCTGCACCTACAGATCTGACCCAGATCGCGGCGAACAACAACGGGCACTTCCCCAGGGCGCATGTCCTGTCCGTAATTGATGGCTATGACCGCACCGGATTGCCCGGGCAGGACATGCCGGAATTCGGGTTGCTGCTGCGTGGTGACACGGTGCCGATTGACGTGGGTGATGGTGTATTGACCCCGACCCCGCGGCCTTTGGCAGCGCTTCTGGCCTATTTGGAAAGCCTGCAAGTCTAGACGCAGATACCATAAGTTCCGATCCCCCTTTTAGGCACAAATGGTGCGGACACCCTGTTTCAGGACAGGAGCCGTTCAACGACCAGTTCAGACTGGCTGATCGCCGCCTGCCGGGTTTTTCCGAGGGAAAGAAAGTTGCAGCCGGCGCCATCCTCGATCAGATTGGGACTAAGGAACAGCACCCCGGATTTACGGTCGGATGCTGGAGCAAGATCGGCGAATTCTTCGAGTACGGCATTAAAGTGACGGGGGCGGAATGACAGACCGCTTTTGTGGATGATGGCATGAAACGGGCGCAGCCCCGGAGGCGACAAACGATTGACCAGCGTCATCGGAATCGAAACCCCGCCCCATCGCCCATTGCATTCGATCCAGTGAACCTTTGCATTATCAGGATTCCCCCCCGAAACGATGGCATCGAAACTGCACCGTCCATAATACCCCAACTCCTGAAAAAGCAGGGCCAGTTGCATCGCACCCGATGACAGCACCTGACCAATCCGGTCAGGTAGCTTGGCCTGCAGCGCTCCTGCAAAGGCATGATCGTCACCTTCCAATACCTGCTCATAAATGCCTTCGATGACGGGCGCGGCATTCGAAGCCCCCGGAATCCATATCTGGACAGAGGGGCTGGTCAAGGCGTTGACATCCCAAGCCTCGACGGCGACCTGAAACGGGGGGTATCGCAGCCCTCGAACCGACAGATCCCGCCTGATCTTGTGATAGAGATCCACTGGGCAAAGCTGCCGGATTATCTTTGAATCAAGTACGACATTTCCGGCCGACCCTGCACTGTCAGGCACCTTGACAACCAACCGGTCCCATCTGCAGGCAAGTTCGGCAACATGCCGGGTCAAGGCCGACACGGACCAGGCCTCGCGTTTTGGCGGGGTCGTGTCGGCCCCCAGAAGCCGGGTGCAAACGGATCCGAACCAGAGCTTGTTGTTGACGCGGCGCGACAGCACGGCGGGCGGGCCAGCAACATGGATTGGCAGGTTTGTGTCCCTGCCCAGACGGGTCGCCAGCGCCCAGATGGAACCGGTTGTAATATGCGCTACCAGTGTTGCGCCGCCACCCTGCCGGACCTTGTTCAGGAGCTGTCGGTAGACGTTTTGGTTTCTGAGGCATATGACAGGCGTCGGCTTGCGAAGGCCGTTTCCGGCCTCGGGCACATGCAGATAGTCTATGCCGCCCTCTCCAAGAATTCGTTTCTGGTAGGCTTCAAATGCTGGGCTGACCAATCCGCCGATAACCACCAGATCACCGGATCGGGCCAGCCAGCCAAGTCGATAGTCGAGATGATGCCCCCCCGACTCAATCATCAACGGGATTTCGCCGGTGTCTCCTAAAAGGATCGCCGGACCATTGCCAAAGCCGATCTGGGCATCCGGCCCGAAAAAGGACGTGTCGCCAATCCTGCGGTCGGCTTGCCTGATCTCGTCGGCGAGTGTCGAAACATCCGCGCGTATATCCCCACTGACATCCGGGAAACTGATGCCCTTGGCAACCAGATGCGAAGGTTGCCGAACGCAGGCCCGGTCGGGGGCGGAACTGATGCCCTTGATGCACATTACAATACCTGACCTCCTCTGTGTTAAAATGGAGTATTTCCCGGAGCCGGGCTTTAATGCCGGTTAATGTGCCGGATTATCCCGGCTGTTAGAAAGAGTGTGGTTATAGGGGGGAGTGTATTATGTGTCGTCTGTATGCGATGCGAGCAAATGAGCCGACCCGTGTCGAGTGCAGCTTGGTGCGGGCACAGAATGCGCTGATGCAGCAAAGCAGGAAGGACGCCGAGAATCTGGTCCATGGCCACGGCTGGGGGGTGGCCGATTACAGCGACGGGGTGCCGATGGTCGAAAAACAGACTTGGGCCGCCTTCCATGGGGAACATTTCGAAAAAGCCGCGGCGCGCGTTTACGCCCATACGGTTGTCGCGCATGTACGCCGTGCCACGGTCGGGGGCACGTCCCCCGAAAACACCCACCCGTTCGAGCACGGTCGCTGGATATTTGCGCATAACGGAACCATCCCGAATTTCCTGAAGGTTAGAGACCGCATGATCCCGCATATCGATCCCCTGTTACAAAATGACATCAGGGGAACGACGGATAGCGAACATGTATTCTATTTTCTTCTCAGTCTGCACATGAAGCACCCCGAGGTTCCGCTCCGCAAGCTGGTGGGACAGGGTCTGAACATGATCATGAGGTGGTCATCGGAAATAGATCCAACGGCCAAAATCGGGTTGAATATTATCCTGACCGACGGCGATCAGCTTGTCGGGTCAAGGCTGGGCCGCACACTTTGGCAACTGGTCCGCGAGGCCCTTCATGTCTGCCCTATCTGCGGGAAAACCCATGTGCATCATGAGATTGACAAGGCGTATCGCGCGGTCGAGATCGCGTCTGAACCGCTGACGGACGAAAACTGGCGGACTTTGCCGGACGGGGTTGTTTACTCGGTCGACGAAGATTTCTATCTGCTGGAAGAGTCCCTGACAAAATACGCGCATCTTGGTTCATTATAGCTTTGGAATGACTGACGAATAAAGCATGCCACGCCGCCCATCCTCGGCTTGTTTGTTGCGTCGCCTTTTCGATTGAGCAAGAGCCGTATGAAAAATATCTGCGGATTAACGGGTGTTAAAGACGATCATCAGACGAGGCGTTAATATCCTCCATGTTGGTGTTGCGCAGGGCTAAGAGAGGCGATGTGCGCCACTTCATGATCCGGGAGGAGAAAATCATGGGCTACAATCTCAAATCATCGGTGCCGCCTGCTGAAACTGGCGATGCACCCAGTTCTGAATCACGGCGCGGTTTCCTGAAAATGGCCGCATTGACCGGCGCTGTCGTTTCGGTGTCCGGCCGCCGGGCTTTGGCCAGTGGCAATATCGGCTTCTACGCCAAGGATTTGTCCGACGAAAAACTGATCGAAATGTACAAGACGATCCTGCGGATTCGCTGGCACGAGCGCACTCAGGCCGACCAGATGCTGACCAACCCGGACTACCGGGGCTACAATCACTTCTATGCTGGCCAAGAGGCGGTTGCGGTCGGTGTCTGTGCGACGCTGCGCAATAGTGGTCCGCTCAAGCAGCTCGATGTTGTCTATTCCTCGCACCGGCCTACAGGGCACGCGATCGCCAAAGGTGTGAACATTCGCGAGATGATCGCCGAATGTGACTTCAGGTCAACCGGCCTCAATGGCGGATACGCAGCCGAGATGCACCTGTCCGACCCGTCGGTCGGTTTCATCGGTGCCGACGGTATTATCGGGCCCGCCCCGGTGATCGCCTCTGGCTCGGCCTTTGCCTTTAGGGCACGCAGTTCGGATCAGGTGGCAGTGGTTTTTGCCGGTGATGGCAACTATTCCGCGCCGCATTTCCATTCCACGCTGAATAACGCCAAGCTGCTGGACCTGCCGCTGATCTATGTGATGGAGAATAACCTCTATCACCAGTATGCGCATTATTCCTATTCCTGCCCGCATACGGATATCGCCGATGCGGCGCGCGCCTACGGCATTCCGGCGCGTGTCGTCGACGGTCAGGATGTGGTTCAGGTCTATAACGTCGCGAAAGAAGCTGTCGACCGTGCCCGCAACGGCGGTGGCCCGACCTTCATCGAGGCCAAGACCTATCGCTACTACAATCACTGGGGGGCTCCGGGGGCAAAGGCAGGCGAACTTGGCGCGTTCGGATATGATCCGCTTGCCATCACGTCCTTCCGCCCCGAACGCGAGGTGCGGGCGTGGATGCAACGTGACCCGGTCGATATTTCGCGCAAGATTCTGGTGGATTGGGGCGTGCTGGAAGAAGCGCGCGCTCATGAAATCGAAGCGGAAATCAAGGCCGAGATTGAAGCGGATTTCGAATGGGGCCTTAGTCAGCCCCTCTGCAAACCCGAAGACGGGTTGACGAATGTCTTCGCAGAAGGTTCCGTTCCCGCCCGCCAGTTTGGCTGAGGTGTGACCCATATTTTTGAAAGGAAAGACTGATGGCACAGAAAAGCTGGATGTATTCGGTCCTTGAGGCCGTGCAACATGAAATGCAGGAAGATCCGAACATGCTCTGGATCTTCGAGCTTACTCCACCGGTGGCCTCGAACCCCGGTAGACCCGTAATCAATCTGGAAACCGAGTTTGGCCGCAAGCGTGTGGTCAACACGGGCATCGACGAGAACTGGATGGCCTCGATGGCGCTGGGGGCAAGTCTGGTCGGGTCGCGCGCAGCGACCTATATCCCTTATCAGGGCAACACCATGTGTTTCCAGGTGATCCAGAACATCGCTGGCAAGCTTAGACACATGACCGGCGGCAAGGCGTCGATGCCCGTTGTCTGGGTCATAGAGATGACCGGGCAGACTCCGGGCTTTGCCGGGCAACATTCCGACTATGAAGCCGACACTTATTATGCCCATATTCCCGGGGTGCGAACGGTGATCCCCTCGACCCCCTATGATGCAAAGGGGATGATGATCTCGGCCCTGCGCTCGCCCGATCCGGTGGTTTATCTCTATCCGGCTGGTCTGCGGACGCTGACCGGAGAGGTTCCGGACGAGGCCTACGAGGTGCCGCTCGACAAGGCTGCGGTCCGTCAGGAGGGCAGCGACATCACCATCGTGAGTTCCGGTGGCGGAATGCCCGGCGTTCTGGAAGCGGCCAAAACCCTGACCGGCGAGGGTATGAGCGTCGAAGTCATCGACCTGCGCGTCCTCAAGGAAATGGACACCGAGACACTGGTGAATTCGGTCGCCAAGACCAAGCGGCTGCTGACGGTTGATCAGTCCTACTATACGCTTTGTCCAGGGGCCGAGGTGATCGCCCGCGTGGCCGAAAATGTGGACGGAGCCCGCTACAAGCGCGTTGCTTTTCCGGATGCTCCGCCCCCCGCATCGCCCGAGATGTTCGTCTGGATGCGGCCTGACGCCGACAACATCGCAGGAGCCGCCCGTGCCCTTGTCTGAAGAAAATGCACCTGTCGCTAACACGGCGGCAACGCCGGAACAGGCCCTTTGTCAGACCTGTTCCGGCGGGATTCTCGCTCAAGAAGCGGTGAACACCGCGCTTTGGGAAGGGGACCGGTTGATCGTTGTCGAGAATATTCCGGCGCTGGTTTGCCAGCAGTGTGGCGAGCGATACTATGAAGACGAGGTCGCGATGGCGCTGGACATGATGCGGGGTGGCGGATTTTCCGAAACCTCTGCCACGCGCGTCATGTCGGTGCCTGTTTTCTCGTTCCGGACACCGAGCCGGACACTGGGCGAGCACACATCGGGCACCGACCCGGGAGCAAGCGATGCATCCGAATAGAACAGGTATGGCCATGCTCGTCCTGCTGCCGTTTCTTGCGGTGGCAGCGGCGCTGGCAACTGGACAGAGCTTTGACTTCATGCCAGCCGGCGGCAAGACAATCCTGATCGAAACCCTTGGAAAGGGTGATCCGGTCGAGATTGCCACCATTGCCTCGCGCAAGGCTGACCGGGAGGAATGGGGGGCATGGGTGCGCAGCCATGCGGCCGGTCTTGACGATCCGGCCATCGAGACATTTGCCGGATATGCGGCGCTGAACTTTCCGCTTGATGAGGAAAAGCTGTTGGCAATCCGGGAAAATGGTCTGGATATGCCGGAGGATGACGACCCAGTATTGCCGCCTGATGGCAAGGACCTTGCCATCGCGCAATGCCAATTCTGTCATTCGTTGTTTTCAAGCTATCTGATGCAGGACCGGGACAAGGTTGGCTGGGAAAGCACGTTCAAATCCCCGTTTCACACCGAGCTTCCGATGACCAAGACCGAGCGTGCCACTTTCGTAAGCTATTCGGTCACCAATATGCCGCTGAAATTCGAGGATGTTCCGCCGGAACTCAGGTTCTGAGGCGTCCGGATTGACATGAAGGAATAGAGCCATGATGAACAGGATTGCATACGGCCTGACCTTGCTGGCCGCCGGTCTGCTGATTGCCACGACGGGCTATGCCGTCGCCCAGGAAGAGGACGACATTTTCGCATTCATTCCCCACGGCGGGCGCAGTCTTCTTGAACAGGTCCGCGCCGCAGGGATGCCAGATGAATTGGAAAACAGCATCTTTGAAGAAAGCGGCAGCGCCACCGAATGGAAACAGAAACTCGATGCGGCCCTCACAGACATGGACAGCTGGCAACTCGACACGTTGGCCCAATTTCTGGCAGTGCGGGCACCGCTGGAGCGTGGCGCAGATTTGCCGCGCGACGGGCGCGACATGTCGCTGGCCCTTTGCCAGTTCTGCCACATCATCACTGTGGTGATTACGCAAGATCGCACGCGCCAAGCCTGGCTGGGCACGCTGAATACGCCCAGTCATATCGAGATCGAGATGACCGAGGCCGAACGCATATTGCTGGCTGATTATCTTGTCATCAATGCCGGGATTCCAATTGACCAGATTCCGCAGGTGCTGCGTGCTGGCGGGGCGTCATATTAGGGCGGCCATCGCAAGCGGGCGGTGCGCTGCTGAGAGGGGAAAGGCCTGCCGATGCTGTTCACGTCGCTTGAATTCCTGCTTTTCCTGCCGATTGCAGTTTTGCTGTTCTGGGGGCTTCCGGCGCGATTTCGTCTGACCTGGCTGATTCTGGCGAGCGTGGGGTTCTATGCCAGTTTCGGGGTCGGAAATCTTGCCTATCTCGCGGTTGTCATCGCAATCACGCTGGCTGCGGGGCGCGTTCTGTTGCGCCCTGACGCATCCCACCGGAAGGCGATCTTTTATGGCAGTCTGGCCGCTATCCTCGGTCTTCTGGTCGCTCTGAAATACTACGACCCGATCGCCAAAGAGCTGGCGTGGTTACCTGCCCTCGGACTGCGATCACCAGCGGGATTTTCCTTTTATGCATTCACCGCGATTGCCTTGCTGGTCGACCGTTACCGCAGCCCCGACACAGCATCCGCCAGCTTAAAACAGGATATTCTGTTTCTGGCATGGTTCCCGAAGATCCTTGCCGGGCCGATCGAGCGGATAGGGTCATTCGCCGAGGCGTTGGGGAAACAGTCGCGCCTGAAACCTGCGCATTTCGCATTTGGCTGCCAGTTGATCCTTTGGGGGCTGGTCAAGAAGGTTGTCATTGCCGATAATCTGGCCCCCTTCGTTGATCGCACCTACGCCATCCCCGGTTATGCGGTTCCGATCGAGTTGATCATCGCCACATATTTCTTTGCCTTCCAGATTTATTGCGATTTCTCGGGGTACACCGACATGGCACGGGGGGCATCGCAATTGTTCGGGATCAGACTGTCAGAAAACTTCCGCCGGTCCTATTTCGCACATTCGATCAGCGATTTCTGGTCGCGCAGGTGGCACATTTCGCTGGCAAGCTGGTTTCGCGACTATCTCTATTATCCCGTTGTCGGCGAAAAGCGCACCGCGCTGCGTATGTATCTGGGGGTGATGCTGGTTTTTCTTGCCAGCGGCATTTGGCATGCCGGTCTGGGCTATGGCATTGGATGGGGGTTTCTGGTTTGGGGCGGGCTGAACGGGTGTTACCTGTGGGCTGAACGCGCGCTCGGCCCGATGCGACGGCGGATCAAAGGGCGCCTGCGCGGCACGCTGCTTGGGCGCGTCTATACTATTGCAACGATTGTTCTGGTTTTCCATCTGATCCTGATCAGCTGGATATTTTTCCGCGACGGGACACTATCGGGTTCAATGACGATCCTGAGGCGTATCTGGGCCACATTGCCCGAGCTTCCGAACCTTCTGGCGCATTATCCATTCACCGCCGAGCACGGTTTCCTCGCCGCGCTGATCCTGGCTCTGCTGGCGATCGAGCTGGTCCTTGAGCAGCGTGGGCTGAAGCGCCGTCTGGCGCGGGCACCGCGTCTGGTGCGGTGGGTCGGCTGGTACGCCTGCATCTTCGCATTGCTTTTGCTGGGCCGCTGGCAGAGTGAAGCCTTCGTCTATATGCAATTCTGAGAGGCCGCAGCATGAGCATTCCCGACCGCCCCGCCAAAACCCCGCCCCGCCGCATTGCCGTGGCCTTTGTCGGCCTGTTTCTGGTGCTCTATGCACTTGCGGTCGCAGTTGCCGAACAGACGGTGGCGCGCGGCGACGTCAAAACGGCGTTTCAGAAACTTTTGTCAGTGCGGGGTGAACAGGTTGATTGGCTGGTTCTGGGCACCTCGCATGCCCTGCCGCTTGCTTATGGTGATGTGCCCAAGCGTCTGCTCCAAGACACGGACCAATCAATGACTGTGCTGGCCGAGATTGGTGCCGGGCCGCTTTATAACCGCTTCGTGTTCCAGCAGGCGCTTTTGGATATTGCACCCGAAAATCTGCTTTATGTGGTCGATTCCTTTGCGTTCAACGCGGCAGACTGGAACGAGGACAGGGTCAGCGACAGGGCGCTGTTGCGACAGACGCCTCTGCGCCTGTCAACGGCGCGCCTGATGGCCTCGCTGGTCGCGCATCAGGGGGTCGATCCTCGCGGGTTACTGGATTACCTGAGCGGTTTTTCCAAGCTGAATCCACCGAACCGTTTCGCGCAGGACGGATGGCGGGGCGCTGAAAATTTTGATCGAAAGTTCCGTCCTTCGCGCTACGCTGTTAAAAGCCGGATTGATTATCTTTATCCGGACAGATCAACCCCCGATGAAAGCGCGCGCTATCTCGATTTGCTCGTGGAATTGTTCGGGGAAGCCGAAGCCGCAGGGGTTCGGGTGACCATCGTCAAACTGCCGGTGCCGGAAGCATTTCGCAAGGCATTGCCCGACGAGGCAGGGTTCGACAAAGCGTTGCGCGCCCGTTTGGCACCTCTTGGAATACCCCTGCATGACATGAGCGCTATTATGGATGATCCGGCTCTGTATTTCGATACCGACCATCTGAACCGTGTCGGCGTTGACAGGCTTTATCAGGATCACTTGCTAGAGCTGCTTTCCCGGCAATAGGGCGGGGTCATGCGCGGGCTTGATGCCGGTTAATGCGGTGCCAGCCGGACGGGTGTATCCTCGAAAGGTGGAACGCGCTTTTGTGTATCGTTCGTCCGGAGTCAAACATGTCACTGCAAGAGCCTGCACTAAACATTCTCGGGCGTATCAAAATGGCCCTTCCTTTCGCAACCGGCCGGGTGCTGGCGGGGGCGTTGCTTGTTTTTGTCGCGCTGTCGACGCCCACAGTTCTTGCCCCGGAAACAGAGCGCCAAACAGAGGCGGCTAGAAGCGATGACGATGATGGTTGTCTGGCCTGCCACGGAGATGCAGGGCGGCTGATCGGCATGGTTTTACCGGCAGCGCCCCTTGCCGGGGACGGCTGTGCATCGGCACCGTCCCGTCCTGAATTCATCGGATATTTTGTCAACCGGGATTTCCCGGACTCTCTTCACGGTCGCTTGGGATGCACGGGATGCCACGGGGGTGACGCAACTGCGAAAACCCGCGAGGCCGCTCATCAGGGGATGATCGATGCCAACGCCGGATGTGCAGACTGCCACGGCGAGATTACAGATCGCTATGCGACCAGCCTGCACAATACACTGAACGGAATGGCGCATGCATTGAACCTGCGCAGCACGCGTACACATGTGGAAGGGCTCCGGCCGGTTTGGCAGGCCGATTGCGCGACGTGCCACGCAAGTTGTTCTGATTGCCACATCACGCTTCCGGCCGCAGTTGGCGGCGGGCTGATCAAGGGCCACGAGGTTCTGCGCCGCGCACCGATGGAGTTGAGTTGCGCCCTGTGCCACGGATCACGCGCGGGCGGCGAATTTTTGGGCCAGTTCGAGGGATTGAAGCCCGATATCCATTTCGAGAAGGGAATGCACTGCATGGACTGTCACAAGAACGACCTGCACGGCGATGGGCGGATTTACGAGACACGATGGCAGGTCAGGGGGCGGGCGCAATGCACCGATTGCCACGCGACTTTGCCCGATGGCGCGGCGGCTGCTCATAACATGGCGCATGCGGATGTTGCCTGTCAGGTCTGCCACAGCCAGCCTTACCAGAACTGCTTTGGCTGCCATAGTGCGGAGGAAGACGGGGTATACTTTCGCCGCGCAGACTCCAAACAGATGTTGCTGCGCATTGGTCGCAACACTGCCAAAGACTATCCATACGGGTTCGTCACCCTGCGGCACAATCCGGTAGCGCGCGACAGTTTCGATCATTTCGGGGCGGGCTTGCTGCCGGATTTCGATGATTACCCAACATGGAAAACCGCAGCTCCGCACAACATTCGCCGCGTCACCAGCCAAAACCAAAGCTGCAATAACTGCCATGACAATGAAACGATTTTTCTGGGCAAAGACGATCTGGCACCAAAGGATTCAGCCGCCAACCACGATATGGTCAGGCCTGCAAGATGACGATGACCACCGCCGTATCCGGCATCTACCACAGTAAAGAAAAAGGAGAGTGACATGTATCTGCCAAGACATTCAAAACTCATCGCCTGCGCGGCGGCTCTGGCGATTGCGACCGCCGCCGCTGCCGAAATGACCCCGCCCAAAGCGGACGATCTGGCCCGCTGGACAGAGGCATATTCCCACATCAAGACCATGACGCCGAAATGGGCGGTGCAGGGTGCCAGTGCTTTCAAGGCAAGCAGCGACGCTGGTGTTCAGGTCTTCTATCTCGATGTACGCACCCCGGCAGAATGGCAGAAAGGTGTGATCGAAGGCGCGACGATGGTCAGCCTTTCGGAACTGCCATCGGAAGCTGGAATATTGAAACTGCCGACGGGTAAAACGACGATCATTGCCGTCTATTGCAAATCCGGCCATCGCTCGGCCCTCGCGATCCCGCTTCTACACCAGTTGGGATATGAAAACGCGATCAGCATGAAAGGAGGCTTTAAGGCCTGGCGAACGGCTGGCTATCCGGTCGAAGGTGCCGCCGACTGAGACCACGCCGAACCCTGTCTGTGGCATTTTTGGGTAGCCTATGACAAAATCCGGTCAGCAGGGAAACCGCAATAATGTTTGCGATACAGCTCGGCACGTCCCCCTATATATGCAGAAAACAGCGTTTTTCTGCCGACGCGCAGCCTGTTTGGCGGAATTCCGCGCGGCCCGCTCCGGTGCTTTTGCATTTTGTTGACGTTGTTTTGGTAGAAATGCCAAAACGTGTGAAACAAACTACGGGACAGAGAAAACATGATCCGACTTGCGATGTTCAAGCGTGTAGCGCTTGTTGCCTAAAAGCCCTGGCGAGAAGATCGTCAAAGACATCAAACGTGCGTACCGCTGCCCGGCAGTCGATAGCGTCTCGGAGGAATGCCCACATAGCTAACCCGCGGATAACACGCGAATATACCGCGCTGAAACGCATGCTCTCGAAAACAGGAAAGTGTTTGGCTGTGCAGGCAGTCCAGAGCAAACTAGTCTCGGCCAAAATTCCCTGCTAACAGGGAAATTAACAGGGAAAATATGCGATTTTGGACAATTATCATGAAATACAACCAGTATAGTGACGTAACTACAATGGCTTACAGGAGATTTTCCTAAAAAAGTTAACAGGTAATTATTTTGCGAGGAACAGGGTATTAATTGAGAAGAGCAGGGAATAGAGCGGGTTAGCAAAGTGGCTCGTTTGTGAGAGGGCACAATTTGGGTGTACTGATTTGCTTGCCATGGCATTTGTGAAGAGACTGGAATGCCGGATGAGAAATCGGGCGATAAGCTAAATAATATCGCTTGAATTATGGTTGATAAGTGAGCGATAAAAATCTATATATCGCTCATGATTTGGAACTGGCAACAACCTGACTGGCCAAACTGGCGCTTTGATTCAGAGGTATTAAAACCTTTGGAAGCACAATTCCTATTGGATTCAGGGTGTCTTTTGGGAGCCTGGAGGCACCTTCAACCAGAGACACAAGAACAGGTCAAAATAGACCTTCTGAGCGACGAGGCTATGAAAACTTCTGAAATCGAGGGAGACTTTCTGGATCGTGATTCCGTACAGTCATCCGTCAGACGACAGTTTGGCTTGACTGCCGATCGCCGTTCGGGACCTGCCGAAACCGGAATTGCCAAGCTAATGGTTGCGTGCTTTCAGGACTTTAAAGCGCCACTGACCAATCGCATGTTGTTTAATTGGCATGAACTGGTTTGCGCAGGGCGCACGGATATGAAAATGATTGGCGCGTACCGGGATCACGATGATCCAATGCAGGTTGTTTCCGGGCCAATACAAAAAACAAAAGTACATTTTCAAGCGCCGGCATCCAGTGCGATGCAGCCAGAAATGTCCGTTTTTATAAACTGGTTTGTGACGTCTGAACTACCGGCATTGACCAAAGCCGGGCTGGCGCATCTCTATTTTGTATCCATTCATCCATTTGAAGACGGTAACGGCCGAATTGCTCGCGCGCTTAGCGAAAAGGTGTTGGCACAAGCTCTGGACCAACCAAGTTTACTCGCCCTGTCACGTCAGATCAGGGCGGATAGATCAGCATATTACAACGCTCTGGAGGCGAACAACAAAACAATGGACGTAATGGGCTGGCTTGTTTGGTTTGCCGAGACTGTTTTAAAGGCGCAGAGTTATTCCGCTGCGATGATTGATCATTTGATTGCAAAGACCCGAATGCTGGATCGATTGCGAGGCCAACTGAACGCGCATCAGGAAAAGGTGCTCATCCGCATGTATGATGCTGGCCCGGGAGGGTTCACGGGTGGGCTTAGTGCGAAGAATTATATGACGATTACCGATACAGCGCCTGCGACAGCACGACGCCATTTAGGTGATCTTGTTGCCAAGGGTGCGTTGGTGCGAACAGGTGAGCGAAAAGGAACACGCTACTGGCTGAGAACTGTCTGACGGGCACGGTCAGAAGAAATCTGGTTGAGTGTCTGACGTCAGACAGAGAGGTTGTGCATGCACCTATACTAGGAAATGGGAAGTAGATTCAAATATGTTAACTTCCAACAAGAGAATTGTAGATTTCCGAGTTGGTTGCGCCTTCAGTGCCAATGACCAAAATGATGCTTTCTTTGGTAATTCCTAGTGAGTTCGACAAGTTTTCGCTTTGAGAACTCGCAATAAATGCCGCCAGTCCCGCGATTGCGGATTCTCCGGCTACGATTGCCTGATCACCAAACTCGCTTCGCGCCAATAGACGCATGGTCGGCGCAACCAGTTCTTCAGGAATTGTAAAGAAATCGGAAACACCGTCCTTCAATACTTTCCACGCAATCAGTGATACTTCGCCGCAAGAAAGGCCAGCCATCAAGGTTTCGTCGGTAATATCGACGTCGGTCAACTCTCCGTTTCGCGCGCTTTCGAAAAGGCAGGCCGCCAAATCCGGCTCTACCACGACAAAGCGAGGTCGCTGCTCTCCCCAATTCAGCCAGAATGTGCCGCATATTGCAGCTGCGACACCTCCGACGCCACCTTGCACAAAAATGTGCGTCGGGATATTTCCGTTCATCTGATCTATGATTTCAGAGGCAATTAAGGGATATCCTTCCATCACATTTCGAGGGACATCCTCATAGCCCTCGTACGAGGTGTCTGACACAACGAGCCATCCGTTCTTTTCAGAATCGAGCGCGCATTGATGCACGGCCTCGTCATAATGTCCCGCAACGCGGATGACTTTGGCACCAAGTGCCTCTAACGCTTCTTTGCGCCCTTCGCTGACACCCGCATGGATATAAATAACGCAGCGACAATTAAACTGTTTTGCCCCCCACGCGACCGAGCGCCCGTGGTTGCCGTCGGTCGCAGAAGATATGGTTACGTCTTTGAACAGCGCGTCATAGGCACCCGAGCGCAACATTTCAGAACTCGGATAGGCGGCATGATCCGTTTCGTGCACTATGCGTTCAAGCAACCGGCAAACGGCATACGCCCCCCCCCAGAGCCTTGAAGCTTCCAAGACCAAAACGGGAGGATTCATCTTTATAAAGGATGTTTTTAACGCCAAGCGCACCCGCCAAGCCCGTTAA
>Ga0190303_1000217_pt1 | contig 23453 bp, 19 predicted proteins | sample 48700701_MG_FD_161672 | JGI IMG/M metagenome (GOLD analysis project Ga0190303, IMG submission 161672) | Hydrothermal vent sediment bacterial communities from Southern Trench, Guaymas Basin, Mexico - 4870-07-0-1_MG | ecosystem: Environmental > Aquatic > Marine > Hydrothermal vents > Sediment ... | reverse complement strand
GATGGCCAGTGCAAAGACTTTTGATGTCGATGAAGTCGGAATTTTTACACCCAAGATGACGCCGAAGAGCTCCTTGTCTGCCGGTGAAGTCGGGTACGTTATTGCGGGAATTAAGACAATTCAGGATTCAAAGATCGGCGACACAATTACCGAAGTTGGACGGGAAACGGGTACTGCATTACCCGGATTTCAGGAGATGAAGCCGGTTGTGTTTTCATCATTTTTCCCCACAGACAACGCACAATATGATGATTTGAGAGATGCAGTTGAGAAACTTCGCCTGAATGATTCTGCCTTCGTTTATGAACCGGAAACCTCTGACGCATTGGGGTTCGGATTCCGTTGCGGTTTCCTGGGGCTTCTTCATATGGAAATCACTCAGGAACGGTTGGAAAGGGAATATGGACTGGAGCTTATTTCCACCGCCCCCGGGGTAGAGTATAAGCTGGAATTGACAGATGGAAAAATCGAATTTATCTCAAATCCTTCAAAAATCCCGGAACCGCAATATATCCGTAAAATTGAAGAACCGATTGTGACAGCGACAATTGTTACCCGTTCAGATTTTGTGGGAAATATTTTGAAGCTCTGTGAAGAGCGCAGAGGGATTCAAAAACGCCTGGAGTATGTTTCTGAAGACAGGGTTCTCATTGAATATGAATTGCCCCTGAATGAAATTGTTCTGGATTTCTACGATAAACTGAAGTCTCTGTCAAAAGGCTATGCCTCATTTGATTATACTATCAGCGGCTTACGTGCTTCCAAACTGGTTAAGCTGGACATTCTGGTAAACGGAGACCCCATTGACGCACTTTCGATTATTGTTCATCAGGACAAGTCTTTTCAGCGTGGGCAGGCATTGACCAGAAAAATGAAAGAATTGATTCCGCGTCAGATGTATGAAGTTGCTATTCAGGCCGCAATTGGAAGGCGCATAATTGCCCGTACCACAGTAAAGGCAATGCGAAAGAATGTCCTTGCCAAGTGCTATGGCGGGGATATAACAAGGAAGCGGAAGCTCCTGGAAAAACAAAAAGCGGGGAAAAAGCGGATGAAAGCAGTGGGAAGGATCCAGATTCCTCAGGATGCCTTTATGGCAATTCTGAAAATTAATGATGAGGATTGAATTCCAGGAAATACAATGAAAGTACGTTTTTTAACCTTGATAACCCTGCTCCTTTGTCTGTCCATGATTGCAGGGGCGATTTTTGTCCATATTTTTTTTGAAAAATATCCTGTATCCGCAACCATCCGGGTAAACAAGGGAGAAAGTGTCCGGCAGGTTTCGGAGAAACTGTACGGGAATAAGGTAGTCAATTCCAGGGAATATTTCAAAACTGGTACGCGTCTCTTCGGGGTAGAGCGGGAGATAAAGGCCGGTTTTTACCGTTTTGAAGGGGAAATGACGCTGTATCAGGTAATTATGGAATTGACGACCGGTCGGGACCGACTCATCCGAATCACCTTCCCGGAGGGGCTGACCTGCCGTGAAATGTTTCAAATTCTTGTTTCGAAAGGCCTTGGTAGTGAAAAAAATTATCTTCAAATTTTTAACGATCCAGCTAACCTGCTTCCCCCTGAATTCAAGGGAGCAATGACACTTGAGGGTTTTCTTTTCCCGGACACATACCTGTTCCCTGAACGGGCCACGGAAGAGGAGATTGTTCGCGAGATGATCCGGCAGTTCATGATTCACTTTCAAAAAGCTTCGGCAAACCCCGCTGTGTTTCAAGCACTGACCTCATTTGAACGGCTGACCCTTGCGTCTCTCATTGAAAAAGAAACCAGCAGGGAAGGGGAACGGCCACTGGTGGCATCGGTCTTCCTGAATCGACTGAGGATACACATGAAACTGGATTGTGATCCCACAATCATCTATTCCCTGATACGGCAGGGGCGGTGGGACGGTAATATCCGTAAACCGGACATTACAATTGATGACCCCTACAATACCTATGTCTATGGCGGATTGCCGCCGGGGCCCATTGCTAATCCCGGAGAAGCATCTCTGTTTGCCGTTTTTCACCCGGCCCGGACAGATTATCTCTATTTTGTTTCCAGAAACGACGGAACCCACGTCTTTGCCAGTCATTACAGCGAGCACCTTGAAAATGTCCGGCACTATCAGGTGCGCTACTGGCACCGTAAGAGACACAAAAAGTGAAAATTCCTGAACTCCTGGCTCCTGCAGGCAATTTTTCAAAAATGAAAACTGCTTTCCATTTCGGCGCAGATGCTGTCTATCTGGGCTTAAAACACTTTTCCCTGCGAAATTTCGCAGGGAATTTTTCTCTTGAAGAACTGGAAGAAGCGATAAGATTTGCCCATAATCTTGATAAGAAAGTCTATATTACGCTGAATATGATACCTTTGTCATCTGATATAAAAGAATTATCGTCAATTCTTCCGGCTATTTCCAAAATGGAACCGGACGGAGTAATTGTTGCTGACCCCGGTGTAATCGCCTTGCTTCGAAGGGAGGCTCCGAACCTTAAACTTCATCTCAGCACCCAGGCAAATACACTGAACAGTGAATCTGTTTCTTTCTGGGGGGACGCCGGTGTAAAGCGCATTGTGTTGGCGAGAGAGCTCTCAGTCGACCAGATCTCAGACCTGGTTTCGAAAAGCAAGATTGAGCTGGAAGTGTTTATCCACGGTGCCCTTTGTATTTCATACTCGGGACGGTGTTTTCTTTCCCTTTACATGAGTGGGCGGGATGCGAATCGTGGAGAATGCAGCCAGAGCTGCAGATGGCAATACCGGGTACTGGAAGAGGCAGAGAGAAAAGGGGAATATTTCCCCATTGAAGAGGATGACAACGGGTCTTATATATTCAATTCAAAAGATTTATGTGCATTGCCACTTTTGCCGGAACTGGTTTCTTCAGGTGTGCATTCTCTGAAGATTGAGGGAAGAATGAAATCGCTTCATTATGTCGGCATCACGACGGATGTCTACAGAAGGGGCCTTGATATACTTTTGAATGAAGGTAAGGCAGCATTCAGAATGGCGGTACCTCAGCTTATCCGTGAACTGTCAAGGGTGAGTAACCGGGGGTTTACCACAAACTTTCTAAAGGGGAAACCACAGGTGGATAGCTACAATTTTGACGAGTGCGCGGTGTCAAATCCTTACGCTTTTCTCGGAGAGATTGTAGAGAAAAATAATGGACACATCCTCCTGCACCTGAAAAACACGCTCCGTCCGGGAGAAACCATCGAACTTTGTGATCGGGGATTTCTCCGCGAGGAGGTAAGGGTGGTATCTGTAATGGACACAGACGAAAACACACTGGATTTCGGCCGTTCCGGAACAATAGTCCGCCTGAATGGCAATTTTCAGGCAGGTATCGGGGGATTGGCACGGAAATGAATCATGTAATTTCGGGTCATGAAGTAAGTTGAACAGCCCCTGACTCAAAGAAAAATTATGTTAGAATCCCTGAGAGAAAAAGGAACCGGGGGAAAGCTGGCAATGGCAACTGATTCCCGGATAAATAGAAAAAGATACTGACACAGAATGAGGTTGATATGAACCCCCGAGGGATTGCCTGGTATATATTAAAACAGGTTTTCAATGAACATAAGCTGATTACGGAAAACTATCCATTTATTTTTGAGAACATTGAAGATGAACGGGATCGGCGCCTGGTTGTTGAAATTGTATACGGAGTCTGCAGGTTCCGTGGACGTCTTGACTATGTGCTCTCAAAATTTGCCAATCAGAAACGCACCGAACCTGATATCTGGTTGTTGCTGGTAAGTGCCGCTTACCAGATTTTGTTTCTCACCCGTACACCTGATTATGCCATTATTAACGATACGGTCAGCCTTGTAAAACAGGCATCCTATGGTAATAAAAAGAAAAGTGGCTTTGTGAATGCAGTTTTGAAAAGGCTCGCTGCAGGGAAAGATGCACTTACCTTTCCCACCCCTGAAAATCTCAGAGACTTTATTGAGAGTAATTTGTCTTTCCCTTACTGGTTGGGGATGAAATGGGTTTCAGATTACGGGAAAGACAGGGCTGTTCAGATTATGAAGTCACTGAACTTTAGAAAGCCTGTGGTTTTCCGTTGTTTTCACGGGCTGGATTCCTTTGGGCCTGAAAGCCGTTTTCACCCAACACCTTACATTGATAATTCATTTGAGGCCAATGTCCCCATTTATCTGATGCGGGCGGGAAGCTGCTATGTAATGAATGAATCTTCCCAATTGGTTGCTGAATTGTTGCGTACATTTTCGGGGAAATGGGTTTTGGATGCAGCATCTTCTCCAGGGGGAAAAGGCTTCATTTTGAGAACGTTCACCGGCATCGAAAATGTGATTTTCAATGATGTGTCTGAAAAGCGAATTTTACGGATACTGGAAAATAGCCACGAACTGGCGATTCCCATTTCTGCCCCTGTCCAGAGCGATTTTTTGAGGCCGGTCTTCCGGCCCTCGTCGCTGGATGCAATTCTACTTGATGCGCCCTGCACTGGAACCGGAACCATTTCCGGGCATCCTGAACTGAAATGGCTTCGCCAGCCAGGCGAAATTCGAGGCCGGGCAAAGCTGCAGAACCGAATGATCAGGAATGCCTTTTCCCTGTTGAAACCCGGTGGGATTCTCGTTTACTCCACCTGTTCACTGGAGAAAGAAGAAGGGGAAGATGTAGTCCTTAATTTTGTGTCGGAGGAAGAAAAAGCCCAGTTGGTTTATCCATTTACTTTTTCCTCAGAAAGAATTGAGAGCCGTTTTAAGAGATTCATGAGCAGCGGAAACTTCCTTCGTATTTCCCCTGACAAATATCTTGATGGCTTTTTTGCCGCATTGATTCAAAAAAAGTCATGAAAAATGAATCCCTTTCACTCTGTGTCAAATGCGGGACATGCCGGACAATGTGCCCCGTGTTTCGTGTAACCGGAGAGGAGGGTGGGGTAGCGCGTGGAAAAATTTCAATTCTGCAGGCCCTCTACAACGGGGACACTCGCTTTTCTGAAGAGACTCTTGATTTTCTGAACCGCTGCGTGACTTGCGGAAGTTGTGAATTCGTCTGTCCCAGAGATGTCCCGTTCCTCGAAATCATTGAAGATGCGAGGGAAAAAGCTGTTGACGATGGGCAGATTTCCCTTGCAAAAAAAATCGCGTTGAAACTGATTTCCGGGAATAAGGGTATCAAGGGAACGACAAAGCTGGCTCATTTAATACCTGGTGAAAGTGGCTTAAACTTCAAAATCCCATTGATAAATCGACACATTCCAAAGCCTGGAAAGCCACTGGACTCAATTCTTCCTGACTATTCACCTTCAACAGGCCGTAAAGTTTTTGACGTCGTATATTTCCCCGGTTGTGCCATGCGTTACCTCTATACAGACACTGCGAAACACCTTGTGACAGTCCTGAACCGGCTTGGAGTTGGTGTTTATCTGGATTTCGGCCAAAAATGCTGTGGATTTCCTCACCTCACCGCCGGGGACAGGAAAACATTCAATACCTTATCCACCCACAATTCAGATCGTTTTTCAGCTTTCAAGGGAAAGGCTGATTATATCGTCACAGCATGCGCTACCTGCGGTTCCGCATTGAAGAACAATTATAATCTTCCGATGAAGGTACTGGATATCAATGAACTTCTGGTGGATGTCCTGGATGTCCATTTTGGTGAGCGTACTGACGGGAATGGACTGGCAACACGATTTCACCATCCCTGCCATCTTCTGAAACACCAGCAAGTTAAAACCCAGCCGGAACGGATTCTCTCGGAGCTTTCAGACTACGAAGAAATGGCAGGTTCAGATTTTTGTTGTGGATTTGGCGGAAGTTTTTCTGTTTTTGAAGGAAAACTCTCTCGCCAAATCGGTGATAAAAAAGCAAAAATGGTAAAACAATCCTTTGCTGAGGCCGGTATAAAGAAAGAAGTGCTGGTGACCTCGTGTCCCGGTTGTATGCTTCAGCTGACAGATAGTTTAAAACGTAACGAAATTCATGTTCCAGTTAAACATATCATTGACATAATTTTTGAACAAATGGAGGAACCCCATGATTAGACGGATTTTATTACTGCTCCTGTTGCCCATCGGAACATTTCTTTTCAGCCAGGGACTTCCCGATGGCCTGGCTTTTGGCACATCTGATTTCAACCCCAGGACTGACATTACCGTAAGAGTTGTTTCAGTGCCGGAGGAGGCCCGGACAGGAGATGAAATAAGTATTAGACTAATGGTATCTGTACCGGATAAATACCATATTACAAAGGGATTATTTTCGATAGAACCTGTTGACGGGAATTTCGCTGTTAATAAAATAGTTCTTCCTGTTGGGAAGAAAAATATTTTAGGGGAAGTCCTTGGGGGCGATATCCCGGTAGAACTCAGAATCACAGTTAAGAAGAGTATGAGCAACATTCCGTTCAACATTACTTACCAGGCTTGCTCCGACGGGGAAAATGCGATGTGTTTTCCCCCTGTCACTCTGGAAAAAACTCTGGATGTAGCCGTCAGTAACGGGAAGTTGACGCTGGAACAGCGTCTGGCCAATGCTTTGAATTCCAGTATGTTGCTGGCACTTCTCATCATCTTTCTCGGGGGAATCGGTGCCAGCCTGACCCCCTGCGTATACCCGGTAATCCCATTAACAGTTGCATTTATCGGAGCGCGGTCCGATGAAAAGAAATTGAAGGGATTTGTCCTGTCAATTTTCCTGGTTCTCGGAATCGCTACAACATATTCGATACTCGGGGTATTGTCAGCGGAAAGCCACATGGCATTCGGCTCTATTGTTCAGAAACCCGGCTTTATTATCCCAATCGCGCTGGTGTTCATTGCTATGGGCCTGTCTATGTTCGGTTACTACGAGATTCAGCTTCCCTCAAAATTTAACTCCAAATTGCAGGTGAAACGGAAAGGCCTTCTCGGCGCTTTTCTCGTTGGAATGGCCACGGGTGTGTTGGCAGCACCATGCGTTGGCCCAATCGTCGTGGTTCTCTTGACGTGGATTGCGAATACCGGCTCTCCGTTTCTGGGATTCCTGTACATGTTCGTTTTTGCCTTGGGAATGGGTGTCCTCTTCGTCCTCATTGGGACCTTTACCGGGCTTTTGAGCGCATTGCCAAAGTCAGGGAATTGGATGTTGTGGGTAAAAGGAATATTCGGGATTACGTTTATTGGGGTGGCACTGTGGTTCCTGAAGCCCCTCCTTCAGGAGAAAACATTGTATATCGGCATACTTGCCATCTTACCCATCCTGCTGTTGATATTAAAGAAATCCTGGGTAAATGGGAAGACAGGTGTTGCGTTTCTGGTTTTATTTCTTGTAGCGTTCATTTGGGGTGCCCATTATCAAAAAGCTGCAATTCCACAATATCATGAACAAATATCGAAAGGCCTTGTGACGGCGAATAAGTCCAATCATTTGATAATACTTGACTTTTACGCGGATTGGTGTGCTGCCTGCAAAGAATTAGATGAATACACGTGGTCAAATCCAAAGGTACAAAAAGAAGTGAGCCAGAATGCTGTAATGGTAAAACTTGATTTTACGCTGACTTCAAAGAGTGGAAGTGAACTGCAGCAGAAATACGGTGTCAGGGGCCTTCCTACTGTCATTATTTTGGACAAGAACGGGAAAGAATTGAAGCGATTCTCAGGGTTTCTGAAGCCGAAGCCTTTTCTCAAACTCTTCAATGAGGTAAAGAGCGATGCTGGAATTAACTGACAATACGTTTGACGACGCAATTTCAAAAGTCTCGGGGCTTGTTCTCCTTGATTGTTATTCAGAAAATTGTGCCCCTTGTAAGGCATTGGAACCGGCACTGGATAAACTACAGGCCGAATTTTCGGGGCAGGTGACTTTTTTCAAATTAAATGTGGTGGATAATCCTGAATTGATGGGCCGGTTCAGTCTGTTTTCAGTCCCGACATTGCTCTTCATCGTCAAAGGAAAACCCGTTGCCGAAATTATTGGGGCGTTTCCGGAAAAAACCATTCGTCTAAAGATACGGTCTCTATTGGAAGATATAACAGAAGCATAGCAATGAACAGAAAAAAAGGAGGCAGATTTGCCTCCTTTTTTCTCATCTATCGAGGGTGCGCTTACTCTTCCGGGGCGTGAATGGCACCGGTCGGACACACTTCCATGCAGGAACCGCAGTCTGTACACACATCAGGGTCAATTATGTACTTGTCGTCGCCTTCGCTGATTGCTTCCACCGGACATTCTGCCGCACATGCGCCACAAGAGATGCATTCGTCATCAATGAAATGAGCCATGGTTACCCTCCTAAATCAATATCCCAACTAATATATGTCACGGGAATTGCTTTGTCAAACGGTTAATTCATTCGGGAACCCACAACTTGACACTATCCCCTGTGTATCTATAATAGTATCATTCTCGGAAAGCTATTCAGGGGAAGTACGGGTTAAAAAGGGGCAGAATGTGAAAGAGAAAAGCGTTTCCTGGCAGACTGGAAAAACACTTCTTCATTTGGGCGCAAACATTGCCACTGCCGGAAGGCTTTCACGGGGAAGGAAGCAAGTAATGATTGCGGACGAGAACGTTATCCGGCTCTATGGACATCGCTTGCCCGAAATGCCGTTGATTGCCATTGTCGGCACTGAAACCGAAAAAACACTGGAAACCGTTTTTTCGGTTTACAAGCAATTAACAGAATTTAAGTCGGACAGGGCTACGCTGGTCTGGTGTGTCGGCGGCGGTATCACAACTGACATCGGCGCTTATGCTGCTTCCACCTATATGAGAGGCCTCCCTTTCATACTGGTTCCAACAACGCTTCTGGCCCAGGTTGATGCCTCAATTGGTGGGAAATGCGGGGTTAATTTTGATGGATACAAGAATCTTGTGGGCACCTTTTCCCACCCGGAAGAAATTGTAGTGGATTATTCCTTCCTTCAAACCCTGCCTGACAGGGAATTGAAAAATGGCCTCGGGGAGATGATTAAACACGCATGCATTGCGGATTATTCGCTATTTAAAGAGCTTGAGAGCCGTGATAACCTTGCAGATCAGTTGCAGAAGGGTCAAAAGGATGCACTTTCTCTGATTGAGCAGTCCATTTCAATCAAAATCAAAATCGTGAGCCGTGATGAAAGGGAAGGGGGGCAGCGAAAACTGTTGAATTTTGGGCACACATTTGCCCATGCAATTGAAGCCGAAACGGGGATTCCCCACGGACAGGCAGTGTCAATCGGTATGGTAATGGCGATTCATCTCTCTGTTGAACTCGGCATGTTGAAGAAAGGGAATGATGGCCGGCTGATCCACTTGCTTACACAATACGGTTTACCTGTCACACTGCCAGTTTCCCCTGAAAGACTGATACACGCGCTCTGGCATGACAAGAAGAAGCATGGCGAAGAGATTGATATGGTGCTGCTGAGTGAAATTGGCAGGGCAGAGCTGGTTCCGGTATCTATCAAAAGACTGAAGGAGTTTCTCAGTGATTTGCGTCAGCATCCATGATGTGTCATTTGAACTTGCCGCACAGTATGCCCGGGAATATCCATTTGTGGAATTTCGCCTGGAAACGTTGCCGGTTTCCATCGAAGAAGCAGGACTACTTTTTTCCATTGCAAAAAGAAGCGTTGCCACGTGTCGGCCGCTTGGCACAGAGCCACAGCGACGCATACAGATGCTGGAAGCAGGATTAAAAAACGGGGCTGACTTTGTGGATATAGAGATAGATGCAAAAGATCAACTCCTGGAAAAAATGGGAGACCGGGTACATGAAACAGGCTCAAAGCTCATTGTTTCCTATCACAATTTCGAAAGGACACCCGAAGAAGGTATATTGGTAGAAGTATATGAAACTGCATGCAAATACAAAGCAGATATTGTTAAAATTGCCTGCTCGGTTCATTGTCATGAAGACAATCTCCGCCTGCTTTCGCTTTGCCTTCGATATCCCTCTCTTCTGGTGATTGGAATGGGCCCTGTCGGCAGAATTTCCCGTCTGTTTGCCCCATTTTTGGGAAGTCCGTTTACATTTGCCTGTCCGGATGACCAACCGGAGAGTGCCCCCGGACAGCTGCCCTACTCAAAAATGAAAAATCTGCAAAAGGAACTTCAGGAATACTTCTATGTCAGAACTTGAACGTTTTGCAATAATCGGCCATCCGGTTGCACACTCACTAAGCCCCCAGTTGTATGAATTTTTCATGAAGGAATTCGGTGCAAAAGGGAATTGCATACGTGCAACTGGATTGAAACTTCAGAATATACTGAAAATGCTACACAACCTGGGTATTCACCACATAAATGTCACCCATCCGTTTAAGGAGATTATCCTGAAGCACGTCGTTTCCTTATCCCCTGAAGCGAAGTCAATTGGAGCCGTAAACACGGTATCGGTCGACTCGAAGAGACAAATGTCAGGCCACAATACGGACCATGAGGGAATTCGCCTCTCTCTTTTCTCAAGGTTTCAGGAACTGAGAGGGACTCGGGTTCTTATCATTGGCGCCGGTGGCGCAGGTAGGGCTGCGGCCTTTGCCCTTTCCTGTACCGGAGCCGAAGTAGAGATTGCCAATAGGGACCATGCACGGGGCAGACAGCTCGCCAAAGATTTTTCATTTCGGTTCCGCCCATTGGAAAACATTTCATCCGTTCTTTCTTCAATTGACATCCTGGTGTGGACAATTCCGGGTTATCCTGTCAACATTTGTCCATCCCTTGCTGCCCATCAATTTGTACTTGACGCAAACTACAACTTTGAACCGGAAGCCCGTTATTTTGGAAACGCCAAACGCATTGACGGGTTGAACTGGCTAATCTATCAGGGTTGGAAATCCTACTGTCTTTTTTCACATCGTGAGGCAGCCCTCGGAGAAAACATGCTCAATAAAGCAAGACAATTCCTTCAGGATAACCGGCATCTTAGGACTTCGCGTCCGATTGCACTGATAGGATTCATGGGAGCCGGGAAAACAACGGTGGGAAAACAGCTCGCGGCTCAAACAGGATGGGAATTCCTGGATACCGATAAGATGTGCGAGGCGGCTGCAGGAAAAACCATTTCATCTATTTTTTATGAAAACGGGGAAAATGAATTCCGTCGAATCGAAAAAGAACAGATTGAGATAGCACTGAAAAGAAACAATGCGATTATTTCCCTTGGGGGCGGAGCGTTAATGACACCGGGAATTGCTGAGATGCTTAAGAAATATGCCTTCACAGTCTGGCTCTACCAATCCCGCAAAACAATTCGAGAGCGCTGTCTGAACTCTTCTATCCGACCGATGTTTGATTCGGCCTCATTTGGAAAATTGATGAAAGAGAGGGAACCGTTTTATCTTTCTTCATCTGATTTAATTGTAGATTCTGAAGGTGGTTCTGTGGAAGAAATCTGTGATTTCATGATCTCTGAATTCAGCTTTCTGGATTAAATTTTCACACTTTTCCCAGAAAATTACCGATATATTAGAAAAAACATAAATTTTCTTGCATTCGAGGGCAATATCTGTAATACTTGTAATATGAGAAAAGGATATTGTGACACTGCACTGACAGACAAGATTAAGGAATTAAGGAAGTCCAAGGGATTGACCCAGCGGGAATTCGCGGACATCCTCGGTATTAACATCAACACCATTGCGCAGGCGGAAAGCTACCGTCAAAACTACACACTTCGCTTATTGAGGAGAATAAGCGAAACTTTTCAGATTCCGATGCGCTGGTTCTTCGATGAGCCGGGTGACCTCGACGACACCGGTATTTACAAAATCCTGGATCGGATCGATACCCCGAAGAAAATGAAGATTAAACAAGTCGTTGCCCAGCTTGATCTGGCAGAAAGAGATGACATTGAGCTGGTAATCCAATTGTTGGATAAGCTTACTGCAGGGGTTAAAGTAAGAAAAGTGACGCCTTCTGATTGATAGAATCGATTGATTTTTCCCGGGGGAACAATCGCCCTGAAAGGCTACAGCCAAAACTTTTAAAAATCCAGACGAGATTTTCTCACCCTTTTTCTGAAAGATCGTGTATATTGGAGTAAAAGATATATGCAAGGAGCATGGTGATGGAACAAAATGGTCGTGATTATTTTGAGAACTATGAGATGCATCAATTTTTTTATGATGTTTATTCCAACGCCAGAAGCGGGGTGTTGAAAATTTATTTCCCTGAATCTGTCGTAAAAACTGTTTATTTCTCAGAAGGTAATATTGTCTATGCCTCCTCTAATAGTGAAAAAGATAAGCTTATTACAATTCTCATCAAATACAAAAAATTGACTCAGGAACAACTGGATGCCGCGCTTCGCCAGATGGATAAGAACATTTCATTGGGACGAAACCTTGTAAATATGGGTTTTATTACACATAAAGAATTGATTTGGGCTGTAAAAGTTCAGGTAATCAGTATAATTCATTCAATTATTGTCCTCAAGCAAGGAGATTTTCTCTTCAATGAAGGCCCACTTCCTGATGGTGTAATCAATCTGCCATTAAATACCATGAAAGTGATCTTTGACTCAATCATCATGTTTCAGGACAGGGAATGGATTGCTGAGAAAATTCAGCAACCGGATACAATTTACAAGAAAACGCTTCTCTTTGAAGAAGGGAAAAATCGTCTGATCACAAATCCGGATCTCCTCGAAGTAGCAGAAGCAATTGACGGGAAACGACCCCTTTCCGAACTTACCGGGATGACTACTCTGGAAGACTTCAAGGTGTTCAAACTCCTTTACGCATTAAAATTTCTCACCTTGATTGAAGAAAAAATGCCAGAAGCAACATTGCCCGCAAGCGATGATATCTTTGAAATTCAGGACGAACCGGATGAAGATCTGGAACTGGCGGAAGAGGCCTTTGTCCAGCTCGGGACCTCTGCTGAGCAGCCTCAGCAGAAAGAAGAGCCGACAGTGCAACTGGAAAAAGATCAATTACCGTTTCATGAGACAGAAGAAAATCCCTCTGACTTGGAAGAACCCACTGAGAGGATTGATATTTCAGACAAATTTGAACCGGAAGTGGAGTTCTCTGAACCGGAATCCACAGCAATCAGTTCCCAGGAACCCAATAAGGATGTATTTGTAGAATTCAAGCTTCAGGAAGACGAGCTCTCTTATGAAGAAGAATCTGCGGAAGAGGATTTGCAATCAGGGAATGCATTGGAATTTGAATCAAATGCCGGGGACACCGATGACGAATCCGAACGAACGGAACTTCGGGAAGGTGATGGTGGATTTGCCCTTACAGAACAGGATATTGATTCCGTTATAATGGATCAGGACGGAGAATCGCCTGAAGTAGAAGATGAAACCCTGCGACTCGAAAGACTGGAGGAAGATGGCCTCCATGGCTTTGGAATGGAAGAAAATGATGATGCCACTTTGATTGAGTCCGGTTTATCCGATAGTGAATCTTTTGAAGAGGAAGTGATTGATGCAAGTGCCGGCGGCAGTGGGAAATGGTTGCTGGTTACACTGATTACCATTTCAGTCATTCTTTTTGCCGGGACGATGTATTATTATCAATTCTGGCTTCCTCAACAACAACAAACGCCTCCTTTGCCACCGGAAAAGGCACAGATTGAACAGGCTGCACCCAAGGAAGATGTTACCGCTACTCCAATTACTTCCCTGGAACAGACTGAAACAGCTGTACCCATAGCCTCACCATCAACTGAGACTAATCCAGTTCCGGTTAAGGACACTGATAGCAAAAAAGAAAGCACTGAAAAAAACCAGAAATCTCAGCCCGAATTAGTTGAGCTAAAGGGGAAAGAAACAGAAAAACAAATATCCCCGAAAATGATAGAGAAACAGGAAAAGCCAACCGTCCGGGAAAACGAAAAAACAGTTAAGAAAATGACCAAGCCATCCGCGACGCCTGCAGCACAACCGAAAGTAAATATGTCAAAAAAACCTACTGAAACGAATACGACAACACTCAATACCCATCCAAAGAAGAATCAGTTTCCGGCCGTTAATGAGGCGCAGAAAGCTACGAAGACCGACAAATCCATCCTTACCCAATTTGCTTCTTCTGTTGCCCGGACCCGGAAGGTTTTTACCAGTTCGAGCAGCCAGGCAGTTACTCTCCAACTGGAAGTTGCCTGTAAAGGAGAAACTGTGCAACAGGCCCTCCATCTCTTGAAATCTCAAGGTGAACTCTTTCTGGTTCCTTTTCAATATGCCGGTTCTGACTGTGTGATTGTCTGTTTTGGTATTTTTGATTCGAATCAGGAAGCGATGAACGCAATGAACAATCTCCCGCAGCTTTTCTATGAGGATAACAATGAACCCTTCGTTGCCTCTGTGAGCAGACTGAAACGCCGTTTCCAATGACTCATTCGCCCATCAGGCGAATAGGAGCAGGGGTTTCGGCACATTGCGCCGGATGTTGGGTGATAGGTGTTGGGTGTTGGGTGTTAGGTGACAGAGAATTAATCTTTCCCTGCCTTTTCTTCACTTAACCTTGTCTTCGCTTAACCTCAACCTTTTCCGTTCTGATGAGTAGGGCTAAGAAAATTCAGAGAGTTGGTATGTGTTAGATTTTTTCCGCATCCGGACTTCAGCTCAACCTTCATGTCCGAACTTCAGTAAACAGAAATACGCCCCCGAGCAGAAAGAGAATATTGATCATCCAGGCGGCCAGAAAAGGTGGAAGATAGTGGGCAGCCCCAAAACTGTGGAAAAGTGAAGCAAAGGCATAATAAAGTACGACAAGCACTATTCCTGAAGCAATCCCCCTGACTGGCGTTTTTCTTCTTCCACCTTTTCCCATAAAAACAAATGGTAACCCGACTAAGAGCAGAATAAGGGGCGAAAAGGCAGACGCAAAACGATCATAATAAGTTGTAATATATCGGTAAGGTTGAACCCCTATCCTCTTCTGTTCGCTGATATATTGTCTTAGTTGATAAGATGTCATCTCATCCACTTCAGGTCGATGCAGAGAAAAGAAGGACACACTATCTGGAATAAAGAAAGCCGTGGGTTTACTTTTTATATCCCCTGAAGGCAAAAATACAAACTTTTTCCCCCCTGTAGGAAATGCAAGCCCCTTGTTGTCAAAATCAAGTTTATCCGCAGTATAAGCCCACTGCAGCTTATGTACATCCTGGCTGAATTTAAATGCTACCAATTTTTCAAGACTGACCATTGCTTCTGGTATTTCTCCATAGCCCTCATAGTAGTAACTTAGATCGGGATCTTTTGAACTTCTGATGACCTGATTTACATCTTTACTTGTTGAGGGAGCATTTGTGGTTGCAACAGCCTGTGGGCGCCTTGAGCGAGCCTTCCCGAGAAATACAGGGGATAAGTAGGTATTCACAAAAATCATGAAAACCGACACAACCAGAGCTAACCTGAAAAGAGGTGCGGACGCTCTATAGACACTCATACCAAGTGATTTGATGGCAACTATTTCACTCTTCGAATCCATCCATGAAAAATGGAACAGGGCGGCAATCACGAAAGAGAAAGGCAAAACATAGGGAAGGGTAGGGGGCAGAGACGCAGCAATAAAGCCCACCATAATATGCATAGGAGCATTTATTTCTAAGAACTTCGGTAAATTAACTAATGTTATACTTAATACATATACTCCTTCCATTGCAAATAAGGCTGATATGAATATTCTTAAAAATTGTAACCGTATATACCCATTCAACGTTCCCATCTGAAAATTATCAATCATATTGACTGATTGTATCAATTTGTTTATCTGTTGTTTAAATGACCTTTTTAATCTCTTTATATAAGTTATTTTTGGTTCAGCCGGTTCTTGGGGTAACTTGATAAGCCGTACATAATATTTATAGGCTAACCATAAGAATGAACAGTTGATAACAAGAAACAAGGCCAACGATACCCCGGGAGACTTCAGAGAAAACCCCTCGAATAATTTGACAATGACAAAAAAGCAAAATGCAATTCCAAAGCTTGCCACAAAGGCACCCGATTTTCCTTCGCCCCGGGCGAGGTTGAAGGACATGGAATAGGCAAGGGTAGGGGCAAGAAACACAAACAAAAGGAGCAGCAGTCGTTTAAGAAGCAATATCCAGGCCTTCTCAGAACCGGAAACTAATCTGTTCTTAAACTCAATCCAAGGTAAACGGTTAATATATCGAACAGAATGTGAATCTGGGGATGAGACAAAGCCCTCGATGTTAAGTGAGACCGTTTTTAATCGATAGCTGAGGGTGGAAATACCCCTTACATCTTTCCCGAATATGTATGCATTTCCGTTTTTCATCACAAGGGAGAGCGCGTGAAATTCCTCATCTGTATCCACGTTCATGGATGAGGAGGGGAAAGACGCATGTTCAGCAAGTTCGATGGAATACATCTCTTTCTTTCCGCCCAACCGGGTAAAGAGGACTACGTCGTTCAGGGTTCCATCGGCTGATTTCCCTCTTGCCATAAGATATGAGTCTTTTCCCACCTTTGAAAACTCACCAGGCTGGAATGCACTGGTAAGAGAAACACGTGTAATTCGATTGAAAACGGTGTCTCTTGCTATTTTAGAAAGGGGAACGAACTGAAAGAGAAAAGCTGCATAAAGGATGGCGGCCAGAATGGAGAACACCCAGTATGGACGCAGCTGACGCACAGGGGAAACTCCTGTGGCCGTAAATGCGACAAGTTCACTGTTTGAGGATAATTGAGAGCCAACCAGCAGCGCTGCAAAAAGTACCGCAAATGGAAAGGTCAGGGAAAGGATTTTTGGGAAAAAAAGGGAAACAAAAAGGAGAGAAAGATTCATCGGTGCCTGCTTCTCTACAATCACCTCAGATAATACAAACAGATTTTGTATCAAAAAAAGGATGGAATAGATTGCCAATCCACCAACAAAAGCAAGAAAGAGTTTTTTTAACAAGTAACTATCATATTGTTTCATACAGAAGCTATTCTAACAAAAGGGAATGGGAAATATCGGCAAATTTCCCGCTTTTCACCTTCCGATAATATACATTATGTAAACTTACGGCAAAATGCTTCTGCTTTCATCTATCAGGGTCAATCCCGCTCCGTCTATTTAATATGGTTTAATATGAATTGAATTGCCATTTAAAGTATGTACCTGGCTTGTTCGCCGCTGCACTTTCAGGGTTTGTTGGCAATTAAAATATTTTTCCTTGACACCCTTTTTGCGTTACAATCTTATTGACAAAGTTTTTCCGACTTTTATTGTCAGGAGGTCTCAATATGTCTCACCGCGTTTACAATTTTTATGCAGGTCCAGCTACTCTCCCGTATAGTGTAGTTCAAAAGGCCTCTCAGGCCGCACTTGATTTCAACGGATTGGGTTTATCCATTCTTGAAATCAGCCATCGAGCAAAGGATTTTGACCATGTGATTAAGGAAGCTCAAAAAGATTTTAAAGAAATTATGGGTTTATCAGATGACTATCATGTCCTCTTTCTGCAAGGTGGTGCCAGCCTTCAGTTTCATATGGTCCCACTTAATCTGATGCTTCCCGGAAAACCGGCAGATTATGTCAATACTGGTGCCTGGTCAAAGAAAGCAATCAAGGAGTCAAAGTTGCTGGGAGAAACGAGAGTTGTTGCAAGCTCAGAAGATCGTAATTTCTCCTATATTCCAAAGGGACTGACGGCAAATGAAGATGCCAGTTATTTCCACATCACGACAAACAATACGATATTTGGAACTGAGTTCCACAGTTTTCCGGAAGTGCCTGCCGGGATTCCTTTAGTAGCGGATATGTCATCCGATATGCTTTGCAGACGATTAAATTTCACGGACTTTGACCTTATCTATGCAGGGGCCCAGAAAAATATGGGGCCTTCGGGAGCAACTATTGTTATCATAAAAGATGAACTTCTTGGCCGAGTTAAGGATAATGCCCCTACCCTGCTTCGCTACAAAACACACACGGACAAGGATTCTCTCTTTAATACCCCCACTGTTTTCTCAATTTATGTAATTCATCTGGTTTTGAAATGGATTATAGAATCCGGGGGGCTTGATGAAATTGAGGCTGTAAATAGAAAGAAAGCCGGTCTATTGTATGGCGCGATTGATGAAATGAGTGATTTTTATAAAGCGGCTGTTACGGATAGAGATTCCAGATCGCTGATGAACGTTACATTCAGATTGCCCAATGAAGAACTGGAGCAACAGTTTGCAAAAGAAGCGGAATCGAAAGAAATGCTCGGCCTGAAAGGGCACAGAAGTGTCGGTGGTGTCCGTGCTTCTATCTATAACGCTTTCCCTTTGGAGGGTGTGGAAAAACTGGTTGATTTTATGAAGGAGTTCAAAAAGAAATCATAAATTTCATGGCTGTAAACTAAAAAGAGGGGGATAAAACCCCCTCTTTTTTTTATTCAGTTAAATGTTTCAGCGGTGTTTTCTCCCCGGATGGCTGGTCACTTTGAGCAAGAGGGGGCTGATTATCTGTTCAAATTCGGATGCATTTTGACGATCCAGATGTCTTGCGAATAAGTCTTCTTTCAGATAAATAGGGCAATTCTTCTTCAGTGCGAGGGTGATGGCATCTGACGGACGGGCATCCACCCGTTCAATCGTCCCGCTGTTGCTTTCAATCTGAACAATGGCATAGTAGGTATGTGCCTTTTCTTTCACAATCTGGACAGCTTTCATATGTGCTCCAGCCTTTTCCAGCATATCAAGGATGAGATCATGCGTCATGGGCCGGGGAGCATGGACGCCTTCAAATTGGTTGACAATATTATGTGCTTCCATAAATCCTACACGAATTGTACAGCATCGATTACCCTTCTTTTCTTTTAATACAAGAAAGGGTGCCTCAGAGAGCGGTGTATCAATTACGTCTTCTAATTCTACTTCTACAAACAATCAAAACCTCCATGAACAATGCTCATCTAACAATATAATCCCTCTTCTCCAAATGTCAAAAAACTTTCATGGATACTGTATAATTTCTGGTTTTACAATCTATATCAGGCTCGCCTTCAAGCTTGCCATTGTAACAGTTTCTATTCTTACATCTACAAGTTTACCAATGAGTTGCCTTCCTCTGCCTGCCTCGAAATGTACAACGTGGTTCCCTTCTGTTCTTCCTGTGAGAAGCTTTGGATTCTTTTTACTGAGACTTTCCACAAGAACGGTGTATTCATGACCGACCATGCTCATATGTTTGTTCATTTGAATTTCTTCCTGGGTATGCTGAAGAATTGAGAGACGGTTTGACGCGATGGAATCCGGAACCAGCGGATCTTTTAATTTGAGAGCTGCGGTATGAGGCCGGGGAGAATACTTGAAGGAATAGAGGTTGTCATATCTGACCGACTGGATTACATCCATTGTATCCAGAAAATCCTTTTCATTTTCTCCTGGAAATCCGACGATGAAATCAGAAGAAATCCAGGACTCGGGGAGGATATCTCGTATCATTCTTATCTTGTCGAGGTATTCGGATCGTGTATATTTTCGCCCCATTTTTTTCAATATCCTGTCTGACCCCGATTGCATCGGCAGGTGTATGGTCGGGCAGATATTGTCATGTGCTGCAATTACACGTACAAGATTTTCATTAAAATCTTTCGGATGTGAAGTCAGGAATCGTATACGATACACACCCTGCAGATTACTGACGGCCTCAAGGACATCTGCAAAAGTTTTTCCCTCAAAAGCATATGAATTAACGTTTTGTCCAAGGAGCTCAATCTCATGAATCCCTTTCACTTCAACAGCGTCTTTCACTTCATCCAGAATAATGGAGAGTGGACGAGAATGCTCCCTGCCTCGTGTAAAGGGGACAATGCAATAAGTACAGAAGTTATCGCAACCTTCTATGATTGAGATGTATGCTTTTGTATGACCGGCACGTTCCGCAAAGGTAATTGGAGCATCCATTTCAGCCTTGTGATCGTTTGAGTCCAGGAATTTCGAGCCGTTTAACGCTCTGTTAACAGCTTCTGTAATCAGATGAGTACTCCGTGTACCCAGAACAAATTTCAGATAGGGGATTTTTTCCATCAGCGCCCTACCCTCCTGGGACGCTACACAACCGCATATACCGACGATCTTCTGGCCTTTATATCGCTTCTTTATAACCCCGATCCGGGAGTGAATCTTATGAACAGCCTTCTCACGAACACTGCAGGTGTTCAGAATGAAAATATCTGCTTCTTCCTCAGATTCGGTCTGTACAAAACCACCCTGTTTTAAGAGGCCAACCATCTTCTGGCTGTCATATTCGTTCATTTGACAGCCCCATGTTTCTATTTTAAATTTTGCCATGAAATTCCATTAACTCCCAATTGCTCTTCATTGTCTTTTGATGTGTATAAGGTTCCTTTGAAACGGAAATTGTTCCGATTCATATCCATTTCAAGCTTACAACAAACTCTTTAGAATCCGCTCAAATTCTGGAATGAGCTTTTTATTTGCCCTTTCAATATAGGCTTCAATTTTATTTGAAGCGTCCATTTTCAATGCATCTGAAGCAATCTTTTTGCACTGGGAAAGAGTAACAGATGTTACTATTTTTTTTATAACAGGGATTGAGGATGGCGTCATGCTGAACTCCCTTAGCCCAAGCCCCAGCAAGAGGAGTGTAAACCTTGGATTTCCTGCCATCTCCCCGCAGACAGCTACCCTTACGTCTTGTGTCTCGCCTGCTTGAAAAACGTTCTGAAGCAAACGGAGCAATCCGGGGTGCAGTGGCTGATATAAGTAGTTCACCTCATCATTTGTACGATCAATTGCAAGAAAATACTGGATTAAATCATTTGTCCCTATGCTGAAAAAATCCACATAATGGGCGAGAAGATCTGGAATTGCGGCAGCAGAAGGAACTTCAATCATGATCCCGATTTTGATGTCATGATTATAGGAAATCCCTTCAGAATCCAACTCACTCTTCACAGTCTCAAGAAAATCCAGAACAGACTTTAATTCATCCACACCACTTATCAACGGAAACATTAACCGAAGTCGATTGGAAAGGGCTGAGGCCCGGAGAATTGCACGGAGCTGTGTGCGAAATATATCTTTTCTTGTCATACAGAAACGAACCGCCCTCAGACCCAGTACGGGATTCTGTTGAGAATAAGTTTCCAAAACCTCATGAAAGAATTTTTCACCCCCGAGATCCAGGGTTCGAACAACAATTTCGCCCTTCACTTTTTCGACCAGGTTTTTGTAAACAGCAAAATGTTGGGCTTCAGTTGGCAATAAAGGTGCAACGGTCAAAAATATAAATTCAGAACGATAAAGGCCAATCCCTTCAGCACGAAAAAGCTTCGCTTTTTCGACCTCTTCTTCAAGTTCGATATTTGCCAGAAGTGATACAGGCACACCGTCTTTGGTCAAAGGTTTCAGGTCAGAAAGAATCTTTAATTCGTCCATCAGCTGGATGCGCATCTGGTGTTTCTGGTTGTATTGACGGATTTCGTTTTCAGAAGGCCGTATCAGCACCTGCCCTTCTATGCCATCCACAACCATCATTTCCCCATTGTCCGTCTGCCTTGTCACGTCGTGCAGGCCGACGACGGCAGGTAATTCCAGAGCCTTTGCAATAATTGCTGTATGGGTTGTTTTACCGCCAAGATCAGTTGCAATTCCAACAATATTGGGATCAGATAGCAATTTCAAATCTGAAGGGTGGATCACTTGAGCAACGAGAATCGTAGGTTCAGTTATGGTGATGGAATCAATTTCCTTCAATTTATCTTTATGCATCAGGTTGTGGATAACTCTGCTGGAAATATCATGAAGGTCTTCACTCTTTTCTTTCAAATATGCATCATCAATTCCAGCGAATTGTTTCAAAAGATCATTCATTATTGTGTAAAAAGCGTGCTCGGCATTATGTTTGTTTTTCTTGATGTGCTCGACTGTTTTGTTCATCAGTAGTGAGTCGTCAAGAACCAGCAGATGCGCATCAAATATAGCGAGGTGGCTTGCAGATAATTTCTCGGACATAGATTTTTTCAGTTCTTCTATTTCCAACTTTGTGGTTTCTACTGCCTGAAAAAATCGATTCACTTCCGTCTGGACGTCTTTTTCAAGAATACAGTAAAACGGAATCATTTCCCGAATTGCCTGACTGTTGTTCAACAAAACTACACGGCCGACCCCCACGTCCGGGAAAACACCTGTGCCATGCATGAGGGTCTGAGGGGTCATGGGTCATTCACCTTCATCAAATTTTCGTTCAATTAAAGAATCAATAGCGGCCATTGCATCTTCTTCATCCGGGCCCTGAATACTAAAAGTCAATTCCGTACCAACTGGCGCAGCCAACAACAGGACACTGAGAATGCTCTTTCCATTTGCCTCCACATTGTCTTTTGAAATCTTGATTTCAGATTTAAATGTTTCACCCAATTGAACCAGTTTGGCAGCTGCACGGGCATGAAGGCCCAGTTTGTTCACTAATTTGAGTCTTTTTTCTACCATGTTAAACCCTTTTCATCGATAGAATATCGCTGACTTTATAAATGTTTTTCTGTCCCTGCTGTTTTACTTTTTCGGCAAACTCAGACAGATCATTGAACGTACTCATGGTTGTAACTGCCTTAATCAGCATTGGTAGATTGACACCCGTAACAATTTCAACATGTGAATTTTTTGAGAGGGAAATCATAATGTTGGTGGGTGTACCCCCGAACATGTCTGTCAATACCAGCACACCATCGCCTTGATCCAGTTTCTTCAAAAGCTTTTCAATTCGGCGGGTTGCAAGTGTCGGATCATCATCCCATTGAATTGAGTATGCGCCGACAGTATCCCGCTCTCCAATAATTTTGAAACAGGTTTTCATTATCTCATCAGCGAGGCTGCCATGTGTCACAATTAGTATTCCAATCATTGTTCCCTCTCTATTCCCGGAAGGCAATCAGGTCCTTGCACGGGATCTGGAAAATTCCAGCATCTTTTTTCTTGCCGCCACTTCAATCAGGTTGGCAATACTTCTACCAGGCCCGACTGGGATTTGAATCAATGGGATATCAATCCCCAGATATGATTTTACCAGATTCTTTCCCTCTATATCACCTGAATCCCCCGGTTCTCTAATAAGGAACCGGCTAAGATCCTGGCTTGAGAGACGGCCATTCCCCTGTTTTTTCATTTCACCTTTCCAATCCGGCCAGTCCATGAGCTCCACAACAACATGCAGATCTTTTTTCTTCCGAAGTGCTGCAATGCCAAACAAGAGATCAACATCAATAATACCGACACCCCTGATTTCCATCCAGCATCCTGCGAAATTCCGCGACGCGGTGCCTGTAACACCCCCCTGTCGATTCTTATACAAAAGTGTACTGTCATCTGCAACCAGGCGGTGCCCCTTCATAATAAGGTCCAGACAGCATTCGCTTTTACCAATCCCGCTACGGCCGAGAATTAATATACCCACACCGAACAAATCCATCATGTTGCCGTGCACGGTCTGTGTCGGAGCCGTCAGCAGGTGGAATAAGTCCAAGAGTGTGTCTGTCAGTATCTTATCATTCATTTCCACACTGAGCAATGGTAATTCGACACGC
>Ga0190303_1000215_pt1 | contig 23522 bp, 23 predicted proteins | sample 48700701_MG_FD_161672 | JGI IMG/M metagenome (GOLD analysis project Ga0190303, IMG submission 161672) | Hydrothermal vent sediment bacterial communities from Southern Trench, Guaymas Basin, Mexico - 4870-07-0-1_MG | ecosystem: Environmental > Aquatic > Marine > Hydrothermal vents > Sediment ... | reverse complement strand
GGTAAAAAGGCACCTTTTTTTTTCTGAGCGTGTCAGTTTTTTGACGCTACCACCGTGCAACCCGCTGTTGATAGGCATCTCAAAACCAATAATTAATTATTACATTTAACCTGTTTGTTTATGAGTGGGGGGGTTAATATATAATTTGCACAGAATAGTATATAAGGGTATAATATACATAGTAGTGCAGAGTTGTATGTAATAGTGCTAAGCGGGGTAAATGTATGGGTAAAGTTTTATGGAATCAGGCACAGCTAAGTAGGTATTTGGGTATTGAGCGGTCTTCAATACGGCATTATTTAAATAAGGGTTGCCCTAAACCTGTTGATAGGAAGTTTGATGTAAAGTTATTTTGTGAATTTTTAGTGCAAAGTCCTGTTAGAAGGAATCAAAATAAATCATCAGCGAGAGAAAATGCACAAAAATTTTTAACCGATACAGCTCAAGGCAAGACACCCCATCCAGATGACCCACCTATTCCTAAACCAACATTAGATAGTATCGCAATTATCCCAAAGCCTAAGAAGAAGAAAGAGAAGAAGCCAACGAAGCAGAAGCCTATTATTAAATCACCTTCTATAGGCACTAGGTCAAAAGCAAGTTGCGGTAAGGTATTGGGTATGGTTGCAGCGTTGGAGAGGGCAAGGCAGGCAGAAGTTGATGCCCATACAATTTATCAAAAAGCTTTGGATGAAACTCATATGATAAGTGCCATGGCTCTTGAGAATTGGCAAAAAACATTAGAAATTCTCAGAAAATGTGAAACAGATTTTTTAAAAGTAATGGAAAGAAGTAGAATGCTGGTCGAGAAAACAGAAGTTCAAAGTTATATCGAGACTATGATTGAGACTGTAAAGCAAACGATGTTGAATATGCCTAGCAAGATGGCACCTTCACTTGATGGCTTAGAATGGCAAGAGATACAAGAAAGATTAGAGATAGAGATTAGGGATATATTAGAAGGTTTGGCTAATTATCAGTAAATTGGAGGATATATGGCAGATTTGAATTGGTTAAAAAAATCATGGCATTCGTCTTGGGAAATACCCGCAAAGTTGAATGTTTGGAAATGGGCAGAAGCAAACTTACATTTTTCAAATTTAGTATCACCACTTCCAGGAAGATACTCAACAAATTCGACACCATATGTTAGAGCAGTATTAGAAGCTGCATCTAATCCACGCACTAGGCATATAACAATGTGTTGGAGTGCTCAATCTTCAAAAACTACCACTGCTTTGATAATGATGTATTATAGTATTGCTAATGACCCAGGTAATATTTTGCTTGTGCGTCCTTCTTTACAAGCTGCCAAGAGTTTATCAGAAAATAAGATACAAATTGTAATTAATGAGAATAAGGCACTATCGAAGCATAAAACAAATGATAAGGATGATTTTACCAAAACAGCTATGAAGCTAAAGAATATGGTTATATTCATTCGTGGTGCAAGTGCTAACCAGTTATCAGCTGAGAGTTGCAAGTTGGTTATCCTTGATGAAACAGATAAATACGAAGAATATCGAGAAGATAAAGCAGAGGCAGATTTAGTTTCACTTGCTTATGAAAGAACTAAGTTTTATAAAAATCATTTAAAAGTAGATGTTTCTACACCTACTATTCCAGATGGCAGGATATGGCAATTATATAATGAAGGTGATATGTGCTTATACCAAGTTCCATGTCCACACTGTGGTATTTATTTTAATTTTGAGATGAAGCATTTTAAGTTTGATAAAGATAAGCCAAAAACAACAGCACATTTTGAGTGCCCATATTGTGGTGAAAAGATTACTGAAAAGTATAAACATAAAATGATGCAAAAAGGATTTTGGCAAAGCAAAGAAGAAAATCCAGATATTGAGCATCGAAGTTTTCAGTTACCAGAATTTTATTCCCCGATAACAAAATGGGGAGAGCTTGCAGTTAAATTTTTGAAGGCTCAAGCAAGAGCAAAGATAGGTGACTTTGGTCAACTTCATAACTTTATCAATTCATCATTAGCTGAGCCATGGAATGTATTAGAGAATGCGTCACGAGATGTTGAGCAATTATTGGCATTACAGGATAATAGAGTGGCTGGCACAGTTCCAGATGAAGCTGTTGGTATTACCATTGGTATTGATACACAGGATAATTACTTTGAGTGCACTATTAGAGCTTGGGGAGCTGAGAATATGGAGAGCTGGCTTGTTTTGCATAAAGTCTTGCCTGATTTTGAAGCTATAAAAAATATTATGCAATCAGAATTTCCAAGTGTTGATGGTGATAAGATTTTTAAGATTACAGGTGGTTTAATAGATAGTGGTGGTCATCGCACAGCCGAAGTGTATGAATTTTGCAGAAGGAATAGAAGTTTACGTTTACGTCCATCTAAGGGTATGCGTACAATGACTCGAAGCTTTGAGCTTAGTAAATTAGATAAATATCCTAATGGCAATCCTATGCCAGGTGGTTTAAAACTTGTAAAGGTTAATACAACTTTTCATAAAGATATGTTAGCTGGAAAATTATCATTAGATATAGATGAAGCAGGTGCATTTCGATTACATTCAAATGTAGATGCAGATTATTTAAAGCATATGTGTGCCGAAGTACGTGATAAGAAAGGTGTATGGCAGTGCCCTAAGCATAAGAAGAATGAATCATGGGATTGTGAAGTCTTGTGTTTTGTGGTGGCTGATATGTTGTCTTTCCGTTTCCTTCCAATTGGAAGAGGCATAGCAAAAGTGCAGGAAGAAACCACTGTAGATGCATCAGATGCACCAATTAAAACAAAGCCAGTAAAGAAGCGTAGATTACCTATTTATAGAGATAATCCGTATACTTCTGGCATAAAAGAGCATTAAGGAGAGATATAGAATGATTTGGAAACTTGAATTAATAAAAGATTTTATTAGGAATCAAAATAGAGTTGTAAAATATGAAGAAGGTGACACAATATGTCCTGTGTGTGAATTTACAGGTATATTGCCATCTAAGGTGTTAGTGAGTAGCACGATGGGTGAGATAAGGTATTGTTCGTGTGAGCAATGTGGGCATACATTCAGAGCTCGTGGTGAAGATAAAACCATGGTTAAGGTGTCAGCTGTAAATTCAACAGCAAAAGCAGACAAAAAGAAAAAAATGAAGCATACTGAGAATGAAGCAACTAAAAAGGCAAAAGCAAAGCCAGAAAAGCAAAAAAGAAGGCTGTTAAAGCTAAAAAGGAAGTAAAGAATGGCAAGTAAAGCGGAAATACAAGCAGATTTAACAAGCTTTAGGGCTGCTAGAGATGCTATTTTGGCAGGAGCACAATCTTATTCAATTAATGGTAGAGCTTTGGCTAGGGCAGATTTAAAAACAATTTTGAGTGAGATAAGTAGATTGGAAGCATCACTTGCTCGTTATGGCAAAGGTGGCTTGATTAAAGCACCTATTTTTGGAGCATAATATGAAAAAGCAAGATAATTATATTAAAACTGAAAAAACCATAAATAAACCATACGTAAAAACTGCATATGATTATGTTACACAATTTATTGCAAAAACAATAGCTGTTGTAGCCCCTTCATACGCAAATAGATATTATAATCAACACATGGCATTACGTAAGTATACAGCAGCTGATAGGGGTAATTCATATCGTAATTATAAGCCACAGGCTACTTCTGGTGCTCAAGAGATAAGCCAAGGTTGGAGACAAACAACTAACGCAACACGAGAATTGGCACGTAACAATCCACATGTTGCTGGAATGAAGCAAAGATTTATTACATCACTTATTGGTGAAGGTAGTTTTCCACGACCAAAGATATTAAAAAATGGAGCTGAAAATCCATATGATTTTGATATTGAGAAAAATCAAGATATTTTAAATAGATGGGAAAAATGGGCACCTACTGCTGGTGCAAACGGAGATAGTGTTTATCAACTACAGCGTCTTGGCGGTGGTCATTTCTTCATTGATGGTGGCTTGTTATTTAGAAGGGTTTACATTCCAATCGAAGGCACTAAAACTAAGCAATTAGCAATAGAGCCAATTGAGCTTGACCATCTAGATACATCAAAAGATACCGATACTGGAGATTTAAGAATTGTAGGTGGTAAAGAATTAAATATATACAATAAAGTTATTGCATACTGGCTGAAACCGAGACACCCATCCGAAAAGGATACAGAGTCGGTTAGAATCCCAGCCTCTGATATTATTGATTTATTTGATAGGCAAAGAGCTTCTGATGTAGGTGGTATATCACGTTTGGCATCATCTGTGATGAATTTCTACAACATCGGTATGTATAGAGCCGATACTATGAAGTTAGCACGCACAGCATTAGGTTATGGTGTGTTTATTGAAACAGATGACCCAGGTGGCTTTTTTGATGAAGAAGCTGAAACCGACCAAGGTGGGAATCAGTATCAATATATAACACCAGGTGGGGTTCATTATCTTAGAAAAGGTGAAAAGATAAATACTGTTAAACCTGAGAATCCTGGCACACAATATGAGCCGTTTTTACGCTCTGAATTAAGAGCTGCTTCAGTAGGTGCTGGTGTAAGTTATGAGTCTGTCAGCAATGATGGTTCACAATCAAACTTTAGCTCTACTCGTCAGATGTTATTGTTTGAAAAAGCAATGATAAGATATATTTTTGGAATATTCGAGGAGCAATTCTATTCAAAATTATATCGTTGGTTTATCGAATTTGAGATGGATTTTGGGCAACCATCACGTCTCGTTCTACCAAATTATGAAGCTAATCCATTTAAATATTTAAAAGTATCATTTTCAAGAGCTAAGGTTGATTGGGTTGACCCACTTAAAGATGCCCGAGCAGGTGCTCAGGAAGTTGATATGGGCACATCTACTCTTACTGATATATGTGAAGCGTCAGGCAAAGATATTGAAGAAATTGTTGCTACACGTAAATATGAAATTGGTTTAATGAAAGAAGCTGGTATTTTTGAATATATGAATACTGGTACAAATGAAGTCGAATTAGATAAGGAGGAAAGTGATAATGACGATAGTGAAACGCCAAGCCCCAGCGGGTATCCCACAGGGAATAACAGTTAGAGCTGATGTTAGTTATAAACCATCAACATTACGTGAAAGCGATAGAAGTGTTGAATTTGTTTTAACTACTGAAGCTCCTGCTCAAGTATGGAGTTGGGAGCGATGGGATATTATTGATGAAGTGCTAGTAGCAAAAGGTGTTGTTATTCCAAAAAACAACCAAGTGCCACTTCAAGATTCACATAACAGAGGTAGTGTAAAAAACACTCTAGGCTCAGTTAGGGAAATTAAGGTTGAAGAAGGACAAGTTGCTGGTAGATTGTATTTTGCTAAAGATGCTTTATCACAGGAAACCTTTGAGAAGGTTAAAGATGGGCATTTGGATTCTGGTTCAGTTGGTTACACAGCTACAGGAACTTGGATTGAGAAGGGTAAAGAATTTGAATATGAAGGCAAAACTTACAAAGGTCCAATGCAATTAACCACACAATGGGACTTGCATGAATATAGTGTAGTTGCTGTTGGTGCTGATGCGGACGCAAAAGTAAGAGAAGCCACTACTGACACTGTAAACTCAACAGCAAAAGCCACAGAAGAAGATATTGATGGTAGTATAGAAAGTGAAGTAACTGAAAAGGGAAATATCAGCCAAACAGCTGTTGATAATAACAACAATATTAAGGAGAATGTTATGCTTACAATTAAAAAAGATTCACAGCCAGAATTAGTAATTGATACTAAAGCTGTAGAAAAAGCAGCTATTCAAGCTGAGAAAACTCGTGCGAGTGCAATTACTGCATTATGCACAAAACACAATTTGAGTGATATGGTTGCTGATTTCATTGAGAAAGATGCTACTATCGAAGAAACACAAACAGCAGTTTTGGAAAAAATCGCTGAGAGACAAGCTAAACCTGTTGCTGGTGCAAATGTAAATGTAGAAATAGGTGCAACTGATACTGAGAAGTTCAGAAGTGCTGCTACTGAAGGCTTGCTATATAGAGCAGGTATCTCAACTGAAGCTCCTACCAATGGTATGGCTAACGCATCTTTTAAAAGCATCGCTAGAGAATGTGTAAGAAGAAGTGGTGTTGCTAATGTTTATGGCATGTCTGATACTGAAGTATTCACAATCGCTTTACGTGGTGGAATGATGGGAACATCTGATTTCTCACACATCCTTGACAGTTCAGCTAATATGGCTATATCTAAAGGCTTTGCATCTGCACAGCAATCTTGGAAATTATGGGCAAACAAAGGTAGTTTAAACAACCTAGAATCTGCTAAACGTGTTAATCTTGATGATGCTCCTTTACTTCTTGAAGTAGATGAAGGTGAAGAAATCAAGCAAGGTGTTATCGGGGACAGAGGTGAAGCAATTCAACTTTCTACTCTTGCACGTAAACTTGTTATCACACGAAGAGCTTTGCTTGCTGATGATTTGAATCTTTTCAATCGCTTGTTTGCAAAATTCGGAGCTAGAGCTGGTAACATGATTGATGCTGTTGCTTATGGTATCCTTACTGCTAATGGCAATATGAGTGATGGTGGAGCTTTATTCCAAACATCTGCAACTAATCGTGGTGGAAACCTAGCTAGTGTTGCTGCTGTTGTAACTGGTTCATCTGTAGATAAAGGTTATCAAGCAATGATGGCTCAAACTGTTGGAACTGATGGAATGAAACTTGGTATTATACCTCGTTACTTGCTTGTTGGTCCTAAAAACAGAGTTGGAGCTCATATCCTTACAACTTCTATGCAAGATACTACTCTTACATCAAATGCTAACGGTGCATCTAACGCATTTAGTGACCTAGTTGCTATTGCTACACCACATCTTGGAAAAGATTGGTATATGGCTGCATCTCCAATGGCTAATGATACTGTTGAAGTAGCTTTCCTTGATGGTAAAGAAACACCAACAATTTATCAAACTGCTAACGAAGGTGATATTCTTGGGCAATCATTTGTTGCATATTTTGATATCGGTGCTAGTGCAATAGGCTTCCAAGGCTTATTCAAAAACGCTGGTGTATAATTAATAACAATTACTAAGGGGAAGCAATTCCCCATTACAAAATTCTAGATAGGAGAAAACAAATGATTAATCAAATAGATTCTGGTGCTACTATTGAGTACACAAATGGAACAGGAAGCACAATCTCTGGTGGTGCACTTGTAGTTATTGGTAAAATGGTTGGTGTTGCTGTAGTTGATATCATTGATGGTGCAACTGGCATACTCGTTATTAAAGGTAAATTCAACCTTACTAAAAAAACTGCTGGTGATGATATCACTCAGGGTGCAGTGCTTGTATATGATTCTGGTGTTGAAATGGCTTCTGCTGGAAGCACACTTGACGCTATAATAGTAGGAAGAGCTGCTAAGGCTGCTGGAACTGCTGCTACTACTGTTGATGTAACACTAGGGCTTTAATTTCAATGAGTAACAATGATTTTTTGCTTGATAAGAAAGCTAACGCTTCTTTTGATAGCAGATTATCATTGTTACACAAGTATGATGATAACTTTAGTTTAACATACTTAGCATTGCCACCTTATGATACTGCAAATGAAGTAGCTGAATGTATTGATATAGCAATAGAGAAAGCTTTTAAGATTCAAGCAAAGAATAAATTACAGGGGGATACAGATGGTAACATTTAAACAGCAAATGGCACTTGATACAAATGTATTTGTAAACAATGATGAATTTTCTGTGCTAATGGTTTACACATCTCCTGCTGGTGTTGTTACTAACGATGTAAGAGTTGTTCCAGCTCAACAAACGTTTATTCAAGAGTATGATGATTATTCAGGTTTAGGTTCTACTTTATCTATAGCTCGAAGTGATATCAATAATATTGAAATTCACGGTAAGCTTGTAGATACTGCTGGCACTATTTATGTTATTCAGCAATTGTTTGGTATAGATGATGATTTTGTTAATGTATCTGCTGTATCTGATATGAGAATATCACCGCAAGGAATGAGGTAAAGCGATAATGATTACTCTTGATGTTGAACATGAATTAGAACAAGCAACAACTATTGAGAAATTAATAGCTCAAGCTGTTTCTACTAATCCAAGTGATACTGTTAAGTTTGGCTTAGCAACTACTTCATATATTCAAAAGATGAGAAAAGCAGCCTTACGTGTTACAGCAGCTCGAACTAGAAAAGAAATCATATCAATATATGAAGATAATAAATATGGTTGGGCTAAACATCGTGATTATCCTAATTGGTTTGGAAAATTTGGTGCTGTGTCAATGGCAGGTTTAATTGCTGCCAATCGACCTAAGAAAGCTTTTACAAAAAAAGGTAATAAGCGAAAGAAAGGTTATTCACGCACAGGCATGATTAAACCACCTAAGATTTATCCTGTTGGTGGAAGGCTTGTAAAGAGCACTCGCTACAACATCAAAGCTGATAGTATGGTAGTTGGTGTAATGGAAACTCAACAAGATAAAGTTAAAAAGAAGATGAGGCAGTTCCAAACTGGTGGAAGTTTTAACTTGCTTGACCCAGAGAGAAGTAGAAGGTATTTAGCTGCTTTGGGTATGTATGTTAAACGTTCAACTGTTTTAAATTCTAAGCCACGTCCACTGTATGATAAGCTAGCTATAGAAGGTGATATTGGTAAGAACTTCCAAAAAACCTTTATAGAGATGTTGAATGATAGATTAAGAGTGGGAGAATAAAAATGAAGCTTTCAGTAGTGTTAAATGATATTGCAACTGCATTAGCAAATGATGTAGCGATAGAAGCATTTTGCCAAGCTAAGTATGGTAAATCTATTTCTATTTATGTTCATATTGATGCAAAAAACCCACCAAAGGTAAGCAAAGCACCATGGGTAGGCTTAACTATTCAAGGTTATCGAAGACCAGTAGAGAATAACGTAGTGTTAGTTCAGTTTGATGTGGAATCAGCTTTATATTGCACAGAAGATAAAGAAACAACAGTAGGTAAAATTACAACGTTGAATGGCTTTGAAACAACAGAAGATTTATCAGATTTAGTTTTTAATAATATAGAAACTTCTATTACTACAAGTGCTACTCAATTAAATTTGACTTATGTAAATGAGCAACAAACTTCAATAACAATTTCGGATTTTCCAGGTTGGATTGCTTCCAAAGTTTTTACAGCCGCAAAACACGTTTAAAATAAAATAATAGGAGAAAATAACAATTATGTTAGTACCAAGTGTAGCCCAGACGGGTAAAAATGCTAAGGTGAGCCTTAGTTTTAATGATGGAACAGCAATCACAACTGCTTTAACAGTTCAAGCTTCTTACAGCTATGCAGGAGAGACATTAGTAAACAGAATGTATTTGCTTGGAAGTGATAGAATGATAAATTCTAGACCAGCAGCAAATCCTTTTGCTTATGTTAATGGTATTCTTGATGGAGCAGATGTAAGCTCAACAGTAGCAGATACAGCAATTATATCAGCAGGTAACATGTTAGTTGCTAACGTTACAGCAGGTATTACAGCTAATGCATCTTTGGCAATAACTCGACCAGCTGCAACTCAGGCTGTTTGGAACGCTATTGTAGTTAATACTGGAACTGGTGTTGTATCAGAAGTTAGTGGAACAGATACTACTGCTGGAACAGGTAAATCTGCATTGCTATCTACTTTCGGAACAGCAGCTGGTGAGAAGCCTTTAATCGCTGTAGATGAATTGCTTATAGTTTATGTTGGAATTGATAGCACAGCTGGCATAATTGCTTCTGATGAGATGGATTTTGGCGAAAGAGAATGGGCTTCTATATCTTATCAAATGTTACCTTCTATTGGTGGTATTGTTGTATCTGAAGCTTTACCAAAAATTCACACAGGTGATGTTGCTAAAGATGTATACTTTTCTGGTAAATATTGGGACTCTGGTGCATTGGCAACAGTAGGTGATGCTCAACAATGGAGTGTTACACCTAATACTTCTAGTGTTAGTGCTGTTACCTTTACTGGTGGACCTTCTGAATCAAGCATTGATAACTGGTCATTTACATTCAACCAACTATTCACTGATGCAAAAGCACTTGACGCTATGTATAACCGCCAAGGTTATTCAGCTGTTAAGCTTGAGCTTCCTTCTGGACACTACTTCTTATTCGTAGGTAGTTTTGCTGGTGGTGTCAGCGTTGAGCCTGGCTCATTCGTTGTGCAACAGCTTTCTGGTAGTATTCAAGATAGACCATTTTGGTCAGGACAATAATTAATTCTGGTAAAGGGGGGAAACCCCCTAAGCCTTCTAAATAAATAAATAAAGAAATAAATAAATATACAGGAGATAGAAGTGTAAGCTTCGTTTCTGTAAACAGGAGATACAAAAAATGGTTACAAAGATTAAAGCAAAAAAAGCAACTAGGGTAGAAAAACAGGCTAAAGCATCAAAAGCAAAAATTGAAGATGCAGTAATTGTAGAAAAGAAGGTATTTTTAACAGGTAAAGAAGTTGTTAAAAAATGTAAAGCAAAAATAGTTGAAATTTACATTGAGCCTTGGAAACAATATATTCGTGGTCAAGTTCCAACACCTAAAATTATTAAAAAGTTACGAGAGAAGTACAAAGATGCTGATGCATTCAATGATGCTTTGTTTCGTGCAAGTTTGATTGATTTTACAGAAGAAGATTTTGTAGAATTAGAAAAATCAAACGGAATAAGATACCTTGAATTAATGACAGCTGTAATTTCTAATACTGATTTGTTCAGTAACGCATTAAAGAGTAAGAATATAAAAAAGTAATATCGCAACTTGATAACGACCCAGTGCTTTATGCTATTGCAATAATAGCCAAAGATGATGGAATTGCTATTAATGATGTTATAGATAGAGGGCACGATGATTTAGCAATAAGAGTTGCGTTAAAGATGAAGGAAGCGGAAACACCTGAACAGAAGCATCAGGCAGAGCAAGAGGCAAGGCAACAACAGCAACAGCCTATTACTTTTGCTAGTGAGAATTAAGTAAACACGAAGGGGAGACCACACATCCCCTTTTTTATAAGGAGAGTTATAATGGCTGCAGCTATTAATATTGTATTGAATGCAGTAGATAAGTATTCACAAACACTTACAGGTTTAAATCAAGGTTTGGAACTTGTAAGTAAATCCATTGCAGCAGTTGGAGTTGCTACGGACTTGGCTACTGGCGGCTTTGGTTTATTGTTTAGAGCTGCTTCTACTTTAACTAGCTTGGCTTTTTCTCCTATCACTTTAGCTTTTGAAGCAATGTATAATTCTGTTATTGCTGTTAGAGATGCTGTAACCTTTTTGTTTGATACTCTTTGGAGTGGTATTCAATATGCTGCAGATTTTTCATGGGATACTATCAAATCAATATCTGGCTACTTGTATGATAGTTTCAAGTTCTCGTTAGATTATATATGGGGTCGTGTTAAAGATTTAGGTAATTTTGCGTGGAGTGTTACCCGAGATTTTGCTGTTAATTTTACTCAATCATTATACAAAGTGGGAACAGATTTTGAATTATTAGATGTTAAAATGGGTGCTATTTTTGGTGCTGGTGGTGCTTCGCAAGCTGCTCTGGACTGGGCTGTTAGTTTTGGTGCTAAAACACCTTTAACACTTAAAGAAGTTACTGATGGCATGATTAGGCTTAAAACTTACGGCTTTGACCCTATGGCTGGCATGTTTGAAAAGCTTGGAAATGCATCCTTTGCTTTAGGTGCTGATTTTGATGGTATCGTAAGAGCACTCGGACAAATGAAATTAAAAGGCAAAGTTACAGCAGAAGAGCTTCAACAATTAGCTGAGCGCAACATTAATGCTTATGAAATATTAGGTAAGAAGTTTAACCTAACTGGTAAGCAACTTGGTAGCATTGGTAATGTTGGCTTGGATGTTAATGAAGCTATTGAGGCTATCGTTGATACGCTAGGTACCAAGTATGAAGGTGCTATGAAGAAGGCAGCTAACACTACTGTAGGTGCTGTAACTACTATTGGTGATATATGGACTGTGTTTCAAAAGCAAGTTAATGATACTGGTTTATGGGATACTGTTACAAAACAAGTTGTAGGCTTTAGAGACTTTTTATCAACAACATTAGGTGGAAGCTTCGGTAAAACACTTGCTTCAACTATTGGCAATACATTCTCCCAAGCTTTATCATCATTAGGTAGTGGTGGTTATGCTCAGAAGTTTGTAATAAACATGATGAAAACTACTATAGATGCTTTACGTGCAATCCGTGCTGTTATACCTGATATGTTAGCTTCTATTGATATTCTATTCGTTGAAGCTATGAAAGCTTATAGAGGCTATATTAAAGGGCTTGGTAAAGGTTTAAAACTTGTAGTTCCTATTATTAAAAATGTATTAAAGTTTTTGCCTGATATTAACAAAGCATTTTTTGCTAGCACCAAAGCAATATTTGGTTTTATATCTGCTTCTGTGCCTTCTGCTATTGCAATTATTTCAGGAGTATTTACACAAAGTAAACAACTCGTGGATGATGCTACACTACAAATTAAACAATGGTCACGAAGCATTGATACAATCGAGATAAAGCAAAAAGCAATGAATAGCTTTAAAGCTGTTTACGATACTGTAGTATTAATTGGTAAGGCTATGTATAAGGTTGCTACTAATATTGATTGGAATAAACTATGGGATTACACTTTAATTGCTGTAAATAAGGTGCTACAAGGTGTAGATTACATAGATAAATACTTAACAAAAGTGTTTAAAAACATGGGTGGCATCAATGGTATCACAAAGAAGATTTATACTAATATAAATAAAGCGATTAGCTTCATCGAAACAAGCTTATCTAAGCTTCAAGTATTTATTATTGATTTGTTTGATTTTGTTGCTAAAGGTTTTAAACTTACTTTTAATTTTGCTAAAGGCTTATTTAATTACCTTGTAAAAGGTGCTACTAGTTTAATGCCTGTTATAGGTAACATTGCAAAAGAGATAAGCAAAACAATTAAATCCTTCAGTATTAATACATACATTACCAAAACAAAGTTTGCTTTTGTTGGCTTGTTTTCTTTTGTTCAAACTGGATTTTTAAAAATGGTAGAGGGCTTGAATGATACTTTATTGGGTTGGGCAAATAAGTTAGCCAAAATATTAAAGCCACTAAGCTATGTTAGCGAAACTGCCGAGAATGGGCTTGAAGCCATAGAGATGTATAAAGCATTAGATGTAGCAGGCAAACTCAAAAAGTCACTTGCTGAAACAAAATTACTTGCAAGGGGTGCAGCCGAAGCAATTTTAAGTGAGTTTAATGCTGATAAATTCTCTTTTGGTTTTAAATCTCCTGATTTTGCACCTATTAAGGCTTCATTCGAAAAACTAACAGGTGGCTTAGAAGGCATGTTTGCTAAATCAAAAAAACAGTTTGATGATATTTTTGCTACGGATAAAAAAGTTAAGATTACAGTTGATGATGAATCAGTAGAAGAATGGGCAAAACGAGTAGGCGCTATGAAGGCACCTGGCTTTGGTGGTTTTCCTGGTGATAAAAGCCTTGAAATAGGCATAAGCCAAGAAGCATTAAATACTATTCAGAATGGTTTCGGCATAAAAGGCTTAGAAGATATAGAGCTAGGCAGATTCAATAAAGATATTGATGTAAATGTTAATGTCAATGATAAAGAAATAGAGAAGCTTAAAGGTGAGATAATAGTGTCGTTGCAAAAAGATGAAAGCTTAGCATCAAGAATATCTGAGAATGAGATGTTAGTTGCTTTATCAAAATTATTACGAGATAGCTTAGTGCAATTAGCACAGGGTGAGCCAACACCTTTGGTTTATTCATAAAAGGAGATATATAATGATTAAAATTACACCAACAACTGAATCAGGTTTATCTCATAGTGATTACACTGTTACTTTGCCTGCTAATTTAGATATACATATTGCTCGTGCAAAAAAGGTTGCTAACACACTTTCTGGAATACCTGTTGTAACTTTATGGAGAAAATCAAGAGTAGGAGCAAACAAAAATATTACAGTAACAATATCTTCCGCTCAATATAAAATTTTAAAAAAGATAGTTTACCATGCAACTGTGTTTGAATGGCTTACAATATCAGATGATGATAGATTTAATTGTAGTGTGGATTTAACACTTGCTAAGCAGGTAGTTAGAAATGGTAGTAGTGATTGGCATGAAGTAAACATAGGTTTTGTTATTGTAGAAGTATTATAAGGAGCATCCAACGTGATATTTGGTGGAAATAGTGCAGGTGGAAAACTTAGTTCTCAACGTTTGAATTATTCACACGTTTATTTACCGTTGCAAACTTTTACATTTTCTAAATCTGTAATATCTGAAATAACATCTTCAAGCAAGGCAAGAAAATATAACGCTTATGTAACAATAGAAACTGATAGTGGCACTGTTGATTTAGTTACTTGCTCTTACTTCCAAGTGCAACGTAAAAGCATCGGCTCTAACGATAGTGCTTCTCTTACAATTCAAAAAGCTCAAGTGTGGAGTGTGTGGGGAACTGAAAATCCTGGCATATTATCACCAAGCCAAAAAGTGCTTACAATTTATTGTGGAATACCTGGTGAAGAGATACCAATATATTTTGGTAGAATTACTTCAAGCATAGAAAGCCAAGGTGCAAACGGTGGAGCTATTAATATCAATTGCTCTGATTTCCGTGTAACTATGAAGCGTGAAGATGCATGTGTAAAAACAACAGAGCACACAAAATATTTTGAGATGCATCGTCAAGCAAATCAAGCATTTAGAGATAGTGGGCAGGTATTATGTTATAGCGACCAAGATGGAGTTGGTATATTCAATTCTATTGGTAACAAATATGATGCAAGCAATAAAGCAATCTCAGGAGAGCATACATGGCAAGCAAGTCCTGCTGGTTGTATCACTTCGGGTGCTAATAATAATAATTTAGTTCTAGGTGATGATATTCCTTTGCTTGATGATAGAGTTATTTATACTGCAACTAGAAGTATAAGTGATAGCTCAAGTTTTAATACAGTATCATGTGTTGGATTAGATGTAGTAGGTGGAACATTAATATCATCTTCTGTTAATGATGCTGCTGATGTAGCTAAACGGGGCAGGATTACATATTCTACAACTATTGGCACTGATAAAGATTTACTTACTGATGTAGAAAGTATTGCAGCCACAATGATAGCTTCAGTATTAGAAGGTGGCTTAGCAGCTTCCGTAGTTTTTAACCCTTATCTATGTAGTGGAATGATTATGAATTTCCAAAGTGATAGATTTAATATATCCCCAACCATAGCATCGTTAGGTGGTGTGAGGCATCAGTATTCATATGGTGACGCACAAACCTTTCTCGATGGTGTAGATGTGTGGTAAGGAGTGTATAGTGGCAAATATATCTGCAATCATCACAACAATCAACTCACCTTCTACTGGTTGGTATAAAGCTAAGATATCAACTAATTCTTCTATTGAAGTAAGTGCAGTATCCTTATTTGCTACAAAAATGAATATTGGTCAAGTTGTTGGTGTTATTCAATATCGTAATTGGAGTCAAGCTCCTGAATTTGGCTTTGTTGAATTAGATAGCAAGCAATCATTAGTTTATGTTGCTCCACAAAATACTGGAGCTGTTACAAATCAAAATCCAAATAATACTGCTTTGGCTATGATTGCCAATCTTGTTGGTAATATTAAAATGTTATATCACCCTGCTACTGTAACAAAAGTTAATACTTCAACTTTAAACGTAAGCGATAGGGTAACAGGGCAATCATTAACCTTAAACGTATCAAATGTTAAGGCTCAAGATTTTGAAGCTGGCAATGGCTGTTTAATTGAAGTATCAACTTCTATTGTTATTGGCTTTTGGCTAAGTGTGCCTGATTATGTTTTACCTGATACTGGCACTCCTAACCTTGCACAAGTTGGTTATAGTATAGACCGTAACTTTGTTATTTTACCTGCACCATTCCAAGTGCAGTTTGGGGATTATATAAGCTATAAAAAGCCAAGCGGATATTACGTTTGGAAAGCTATCAACGAAACTATTTATAATGTGCCGAGTGACCCAGCTGGAACTGGTGATTTTCCTAATTATCCATCTATTACTATGATGAGTCCTATATCAAAATATATTTATCCAAATATGATGAATGGTGCACAAAGTTATACTTATCGCAGAAGATATAATAGACATACTAGACTTTTTGAAGATAACGGTGGCTTGTTTGTAATAGCAAGGGGTGGCTCGTTTGTTTATTCTGATTGCCAATATTGTTTAATGGTAGGTGCTAGTGCAACGTGGGAATTATGTGATTGGGATGGCACTTATTTATCTGATGCAGATGCTTATATGTTAGCTTTTATTGCTCGCTATCAAGCTGATGGTGGCACACAAGATATTGATTATACAAGATTATTTGTAATGAATAACCAACCACTTTTTATTAGCAGAATTAAATATGGTTCTACTAGTGATTATCGTTTAAGTGCTGTAAATTTATTGAATGGTAATATATACTTATCAAGCAAATATAATGTTGGCTCTACAGGAATATGGAGTAATGAAGGACATGATGATACTGCTGATGATAGATATTACTTTTTTGTTGGAAATAAAAAAATTAGAATAAATCCTACATCATTAGGCACGTCAGGCACATGGAGTTACACGGATGCTATTCCACCACTCTATCGTTGGGACAGACCGATGAGTGCCAGCACAGGCTTAACACAACCAGAAGGTGATGAATACGAGCCTTGGTATGATGGGCAAGTGTTACGTAATGGAACGTGGCTAAGATGCTTTCTAGGTTCATTCGGCACATTCGGCACATTTTATCAAACTGCACCAAAAGAAAATCATATTTACAGTGCTTATTAAAGGAGATACAAGTGACGCAAATACAAAAACCATATGATGTAACATTCTCACCAAATCTATCAGGACTAACGATAGCTGGTAGGAATGCTTCAGCAACAAGAATAACTGTTACAAATAATGATAGTAGAGATTGCTCAGAAGTAAGGATTAATGTGCTTAGAGCCGATTTAATGCCAAGCAATACAATGTTTGAAGCAGCAATAATAAAAGATGGTGCTGGTGAGAAAGTAGTCACTGAGAAATGGGTACAAGCAAAAATGAGCACTGATGTTGCATATACTCCTATTGATGATTGGAGCTCACCAATTGCATTTACATTAGACTCGCTTGAAACAAAAGCTTTTGATATTAAATTAGTAATACCAGATACTATTACAGTGCAAGGCAAGATAAGCTTTTCTTTGCTTGTAAGTTTTAAAGCAAACATAGAAGCTAAAGTAACTTCAATAAGTATAGATGGAACACCATTATCAGATATTACAAAAGGTAGTTTACCTGTTACAACTTTAACTGCTACTGTTATTGCTGATGTAGGTGCTGATACTAGTGTTACATGGCAAAGTAGTAACGAAGATGTGTTTACTATTGATAGTAGTGGAGTTGTAACTACTGTTGGAGCTGGCAAAGCAATTGTAACTGCAGTATCATCTGATACAACAAAATATAATGGTGTTTATTTAACAATATTGCCAGAGCCTGTGCCACCCGAAGGTGTAGTTGCTTGGTATGATGCAAATGATGCTTCTACAATCACAGAGAGTGGTGGAGCAGTATCGCAATGGGATGATAAGAGTGGTAATAATTATCATGCAACAAGCACAGGTGTAGAGCCTGTAACTAATAGTGCAACGTTAAATAGTAAAAATGTATTATTATTTACAAATGGGATGAATATACCAACTGGTGTTATTCCAACTGGAAATCAACCATATACTATTGTAGGTGTGTGGAAATCACCAGAATTAAATCAAACTTTAATTTGTATGGGAACACCTGGATATTTGAATTTAAGTTTAGGTGTTCATTCAACCCTAACAGGCATTAGGCACTTTTGGTGGACTAATGATTTAGAGTCTACACCAGCAATTTTAACACCAATGCGAGTAATTGCATCTTATGATGGCACTACACGTAAACTCAATACAAATGGCAATATAATAACAGATGTGCCAACTGCAAGAAATACAGGTGTTGTATCAGCAATGATAGGTGCTGTAGCTGGCTATTCTTATAATTTAGATAATGGTGGCTACATTGCAGAATTAATGGTATATCACAAAAAATTAACAGTAACAGAAGAAGCTGATTTACAAGCTTACATATTATATAAATGGGGAGTATAACAAATGGCAATATCAACACCTTACCTTGACGCATTAATAGCACAAGGAGTATCAGGATTACCAACAGTAGAAGTATACGAAGAGATTAGAGCTGCTTTAAACATGGCTTACGGAGATGAAGCTGGCAGTGTAACATTGGCTGGAACATCAGCTGGTGTAGCAGTTACTATTGATGATTTGCTTACAGTAAACTATGATGTATTTTACTGGGTTGAAAGAGACGCTTCAATGACTCTTGGCCAACAAGGTGAGATTGAAATAGTAAGAGATTCAAGCACACAATTCACAGTAATCAATTCTGGAAGTGATAATGCTTCTAAACTATATTACAGAGTATATAAAAGGAGTGCTTAAATTGAAAAAGTTATTACTAATAATTCTTATTTGCTTGAGCTCTTCTGCTTTTGCTTTTGATGATGAGATAATATTCCATCAACATTTTGATGGTGTGAATAATACACAAGATTTTATTCCTGATTACATGCCATTCTACGCTTATACTTATTCTGCTAATGCTGGCAGTGTTGGTATACCTAGAATTGTAGATGGTGGTAAATTCAGCCAATATTACTTCTCGGCAGAAGATAAAAGATTTTCATACAATTGGAATTACTTACGATATGTAAATATACCAAATATTGAAGCAGGTGATGATTACACAATTGATTTTTGGATTTACATAGATTTTCAGCAATTTGGTGGTAGTGGTTACATTATGTGTAATAGTGCAAATAGAATATCTAATCCACCTAATTGGGCTATAAACCACACACCAGTGCACTCACAATATGAATTTGTTTATTGGGAGCCTGGTGCAGCTTTGTATGTAAATTACTTGCCTAACCAATGGTATCATATCGCTTTTGTTAGAGAAGGATTAACGTTAAAAAGTTACATGAATGGAGTGTTGGATGAATCAGTTGTATCTACATCACAAGCTATTGATTTTAGTGTATTAACCATAGGTGATATTTTTGTAAGTGGTAACGCATTTGGTAATATAGCGTTTGGCTTAGATGAATTTAGAATAACAAAAGGGGCAAAATGGACAAGTAACTTTACACCATATAATGCACCTTACGCATATGCACCGATACAAAGAAGAGTTATCATGCAAACAGATGGTAAAACACATATGAAGCCTGATGGTGAATTAAAATTAGATTGGAATAGGGGAGAATAAAATGAAGAATGAAAAACTAATATTTGGTATTGCAATATTAATAATGTTAGCAACAATAAGTTTTGTTGTTAATGCTCAAACATATAACTTGCCTGAGCGATTATCACCTTACGATGTTGCCAACTGGACATTGCACAGTGGTTTTATAGCAAGTGGCACAGTAGAGCCTACCGCTGTGGCTTCTGAAGGGCAATTATATTGGAATAATGCTACACCAACTGCTCCTATTTTATGGTGTTACTTTGGTGGATGGAGAAAAGGCACGAGCTCATACGCAAGTGGTACAATTCCACATGATAGCTTAGTTGGCTTAGATTACGATGCTTCTGGGCATACTGGTTTTGCTAGAGATACTGATATCCCTAATAATGCTTCTTTTACTTTAAATGATTTAGGTGAGAAAGATTATTCAAACTTAAATGGTAAACCTACTTCTGCAAGCTGGACACTACTTGGTTTATTTGAAAAAGAATTTGCAAGCTTAACAGATACTCCAACAACATTAAGTGGTTATGGAATATTAGATGCTGCTTTAGATAGTGATTTACTAGCTCATATTGCTGATACAATTGACCCACATGGTGATGAGATGCAAGTTACTAAAACAGTAACAGTTGGTGATGGCACAGATGAAGATGCTTATATTGGTTATGTTGGAACTGCAACACCAGTAATAGGTGATTACTTTGCTATACCACACATGGCAACTGCCCCTGTATCTATTGGTGGTGCTCATTCTACATTCTGGTTTGATTCTGTAAACAAAGTGCTTAAAATGCACGATGGTGTAACTTGGATTGTAGTTAGTGCTGGTGAGAAATCTGGAACTTTTGCTTATTTAACAACAGCATCAGATACAGTATGCACCTTGGCAGATACTTATTATCCAATTATGGGTATTTTCAATAATGATATAACTGAGAATTTTACTGCAAGCACAACACCAGCTTTAATATATGATGGTTTGCAAGATGGTAGATACTTTGAGATAGATTGGCATGCAACAATATCAGCAACATCTGCCAATACTACTATTCATTGCTCAGCTAAAGTTAATGGTGTAGATGAACCACCTACCACTATGGGGCAATATCTTAAAAATGCTAATCAACCATATACTCTATCTGGAACTATTGTTGTTGCTTTGGATACTGATGATGCCATTCAACTTACAGTTAGAAGCGATTTGGCTGCAAATACATTAACATTCCATCACTACACAACAACCATACGTCCCTTCTTTAACTAGCTGTTGAATTTACAGCCGTAAATGGTTTTAACAAAGCTCACTTGTAGTATACTAAGAGTGTCAAGCAAGTAAAATATTCAAGGAGAATTACGATGAAAAGATTACTTATTCTTTTACTTTTAACAACAACTGTGTGTTTTGGGCAGGTAGCTGACCCTTCTCACCCAATGATACAATTCCCTGATGGCACTTTAATGTCACCTACTAATCCAATGCCTACAACAGCAACGATTGGCTCTATAACAGTAGAAGCTTTTCCAGTTTATAAAGATGCTGCTGGTGACCCTGCTACTGCTCAACTAGATACTGATGATAATGTAAAAGTTAATATTGCTTCTGAGAATATTGGCTTAGTAGAAGCAATACAAGGTGCACCATTATCACCACCTACTATTAATGTTGCCAAAGTAACGTTAGCTGCTGGTGTATCAACACTTGTTGAAGATTTATATGCTGGGAATCCTGATTACAACCAAAAATACGTTGAGATTAAATCAGCTGGTGATGAAGATGTATTTTGGATAAGCTTTGGTAGTGCTGCTGTAATAGAAGGCAATGCTAGACCATGTAAAGGTAGAGTTTATGTTGAGCTTCGCACACAAGATTTATATGTAATATCTGCTTCTGAATTAGCTGTTTACATTACTCGTGGTGCTACGGCAATAGAATAAGGAGAATAATAATGAAATTTAAATTAAATATTTTACTAATATTTTTATTGCTTGTGTGTAGCTTTGCTAACGCTGAAGCTATAAAAGATGGTACTGCTGGTGGTGGCGGTGGCACATCAGTGCACAATAACTTAAGTGGTTTAAATGATGGTGATTATCAACATCTAACAGTAGCTGAGAAAGCTGCTTTAGTAGATGCTGCTGATATAAGTGATGCAGTTGCAGCTCATGCTATACTGAATGATACACATGGTTGTGATGTAATAGCTTCTCAAACTTACGTTGATGATGCTGTTGCTGGTGTAACAATACCAGACCATAATGATTTATCTGGACTTAATGTAGGTGATTATCAACATTTAACTGTAGCTGAGAAAGCTATTGCTATGGTTGTTAATTATGATGCTTTGTATAACACCTTTGTTGGTGATAATGTTTTAAGTGTTATTACAACAGCTACCCAAAATGTTTTAATGGGTTACAATGCTTTAAGCTCTCTTACATCAGGTAGTTATAATACCGCTATTGGTGCAGCTGCGATAGCTTCGCTAACAACATCTGACTACAATACAGCTTTAGGATGGTTTGCAGGTTTTGGTAACAATCTAGGGCATTCAAATTCTATAACAGATACTAACATGACATTTGTCGGTGCTAATACTTCAAGAGATAATGTTACTGCAAACACTACACCTTTTACTAATTCAACAGCTCTTGGCTATGATGCAAAAATAAGCAAATCTAATCAAATGGTATTCGGTGATGGTAACATTACTGAGAATAAATTCACTGGAAGTATCTTGCTTGATAGCGTAGCAATGCCTACTGTTATTGATATTGATGATGCTGTTGCAATACATGCTGAAAGAAATGATACACATGGTTGTGATGTAATAGCTTCTCAAACATATGTTGATGATGCAATAGCTGCTATACCTGTTGTAGATTTATTTGATGATGCTGGCAATACCTTTGTAGGTAAAGATACAATGGAAGCTGTAACAACTGCTTACGATAATACAATAATGGGTTACAAAGCATTAGAAGCTTTATCAACTGGTAATAAAAATATTGCGATAGGTAGAGAAGCACTTAAAGCTACAACATATGGCTATCAAAATATAGCAATAGGGCAAACTACCTTACTCCAAAGTTTAGGTAGTAATGGTTGTATAGCGATAGGTTACGAAGCTGCTAAGCTAGGGACAGGAGGAACTAGTAATATTGCAATCGGCAAAAACGCTGGTAAAAATAGTGGTAGTAAAAATATTGCAATTGGAACTTCTTGTTTGGATGATGTAACTTCAGGTGGCGACAATATAGCAATGGGTAATAGTAGCTTAGGTAAGTTAACCACTGGTATAAATAATACTGGTTTGGCTCCATACAGCTTAAATCAAGTAACAAGTGGTAGCCACAATTGTGGAATAGGTTACTTTAGCCTTGGAAAGCTAACAACAACAGATAACAATACTGCACTTGGTGACTTGGCAGGTTACGGTGATACAGTAGGTTATTCCACTAGTAAAACTGATACTTACATGACATTCCTTGGTGCTATGGCTTCTCGTGACTCTTCAATAGCTAATACTACTGTATTCACAAATTCAACTGCTCTTGGCTATGATGCAAGAGTAAGCAAATCTAACCAGATGGTATTCGGTGATGGTAACATTACTGAGAATAAATTCACTGGAACTATACTACTTAATGGCTCAGCAATTGGTACTGGTGGTGGTGTTGATACAGCAACAATAACAACAGCTATTGAAGCCAACGCTACTGATATCATAACAAACGCTGATGCTTTAACAGCTCATGCAGAAAGAAATGATACTCATGGTTGTGATATTATAGCTTCTCAAACTTACGTTGATGATGCTGTTGCTGGTATAACAATACCAGACCATAATGATTTATCTGGACTTAATGTAGGTGATTATCAGCATCTAACTGTTGCCGAGAAAGCTGCTTTAGTAGATGCTGCTGATATTGCTGATGCTGTTGCAATACATGCTGAAAGAAATGATACACATGGTTGTGATGTTATAGCTTCTCAAACTTACGTAGATAATGCAATATCAGGTATAACAATACCAGACCATAATGATTTATCTGGACTTAATGTAGGTGATTATCAACATCTAACTGTTGCCGAGAAAGCTGCTTTAGTAGATGCAAGTGATATTGCTACTGCTGTTGCAATACATGCAGAAAG
>Ga0190303_1000214_pt1 | contig 23532 bp, 20 predicted proteins | sample 48700701_MG_FD_161672 | JGI IMG/M metagenome (GOLD analysis project Ga0190303, IMG submission 161672) | Hydrothermal vent sediment bacterial communities from Southern Trench, Guaymas Basin, Mexico - 4870-07-0-1_MG | ecosystem: Environmental > Aquatic > Marine > Hydrothermal vents > Sediment ... | reverse complement strand
ACCCGCGATGTCTTGATAAGGGGACAGAGCGCCTTCGGCGGTCTTTCCCCGGTCAACGCCGTTGACCTGCCAGTTATGGAAGGTTTCGGTGACCTGGTTTAAGTCTTCCTGGGTGAAGTCGCGCAGTACCCGGTCTTTCATATAGCCCAGGTTGCGGGCATCGATAAATAACAGTTCGCCTTTGCGGTCGCGTAGTTTTCTGCCAGCGGCGCTGGTGCGTTCGCCTTTGTTTTTAGTAAGGATCCAGATGCAGGCGGGTATTTGGGTGTTGGTAAACAGTTGGCCAGGCAGGGCGACCATGCATTCGACTAAATCATTTTCGATCAGTGCTTTGCGAATATCGCCTTCACCTTTGGTGTTGGAGCTCATGGAGCCGTTGGCTAACAATAGGCCTAAGCTGCCATTGGGTGCCAGGTGGTAGAGCATGTGTTGCAGCCAGGCGAAGTTGGCGTTGCCTGAGGGCGGTTTGCCGTATTGCCAGCGTGGGTCGTTTTCATCAACGCCGGTATCCCACTCCTTCATATTAAAGGGCGGGTTGGCCATAACGAAGTCGGCGCGCAGGTCGGGGTGCTGGTCGTTGGTGTAGGTGCTGGCGGGCTGTTTGCCGAAGTTAAAGTCGATGCCGCGTATGACCATGTTCATGGCGGCAAGTTGCCATGTTGTATGGTTGGCTTCTTGCCCATAGATGGACACGTCACCAATTTTACCCTTATGAGCGGTGATGAAGTTTTCCGATTGCACAAAGAAACCACCGGAGCCCATGGCGGGGTCGTATACGCGGCCTTTGAAGGGTTCGAGCATTTGTACGATAAGGCTAACGATGGATTTTGGCGTGTAGAATTGGCCGCCCTTTTTACCTTCGGCCAGGGCAAATTGGCCGAGCATGTATTCGTAAACATGGCCGAGGATGTCTTTGGAGTTTAGGCTAGCGTGGGTGAAGGGTACGGTGGCGACAAGGTCGATTAACTCGCCCAGTTTGGCCTGGTCTATTTGTAATTGGGTATAGCGTTTGTTGAGCACGCCTTTGAGTTTGGGGTTGTCGATTTCGATGGCGTCCAGCGCGTTGTCGATTAAGTGGCCGACTGAGCTGATCTTAAGGGTTTTTGGCTTTCCGTCACTATCAGACAAGGGTAGTTCTGCACCGCCGATAACGGTTTTGTTGTTGTCTTGCAGGAAAAGCCAACGGGCTTGGGTGGGCACCCAGAAGGTGTTTGTTTCAAGGTAGTAGTCGCGTATTTCCAATTCGGCGTTGATTTCTGCCTGGTATTCTTCTGAACCTTCACCACCGTAGTCGGCGGGGGCCAGGTAGTAATCTTGCTCTGGGTCTTGCAGTTGGGTTTTGAGTTCTTGCCTTCTTAGGTCAAAGGCATCGGAGACGTATTTGAGGAAGATTAAGCCCAGCATAACGTGCTTGTATTGGCTGGCATCGAGGGATGGCAGTAGTTTGTTGGCGCTGGTCCAGAGTTTTTTCTCCAGGTTGTTGAGGAATTGTTGCTCTTCCGCATCGGTCATTTATTCATTCCATTTGATTTTAGAATACAGGCAGTATTTAACCATGTTTAATAAAATTTCACTTCTTAAATGCGTTAATACCGCTACAAAACAACCTAAGATTAATGGCCGTTAGTTTGTTTCATTAACTTGGCGCCTTTAGGCAGCAAGTTGATTTTTACCCCTTCTCCCCTTGAGGGGAGAAGGTTGGGATGAGGGGTGAACTACACCGAGGTTGAATTTTGAACCCTCACCCTGGCCCTCTCCCAGTTTTGGGAGAGGGAGCAATCAGCCGCACGGCTGATCAATCCGGCTTTAACCGGTGGAGTATTCACGCACTTTATTAATCATCATATAACGTAAATCATGCCCATGAATTAAATAACCCCGGTATTGCAAGAGGTTTGCCTAATGATTAATTATCCGGTTTTCGGTGAATACTGGGGCAATATTAGTTAAAGTGTTGTGGTTCACCCCTGATCACAGACCGTCAAAAAAACAGAGCAGGTGAGCAACTTTGATGAGGACAATAAGCAGTAAAATACTAACGATAAGAGGTTAAAATACCCATGGATTTTTCATTTACAGAAGAACAAAACGCTATTCGTGATACAGCACAACGATTTTCTCGGGATAAACTGCTGCCTTTTTACCAAGAGCGTGAAAAGACTGCAACCATTGACCGAAAGGTCGTTAAGGAGATGGCCGATCTTGGCCTGATCGGAGTTGAGTTACCCGAAGAGTTTGGTGGGTTGGGCCAGGATTGTGTAACCTGCGGCGTGATTGTAGAAGAGATGGCCAAAGGCGATTTCAACTACGCTTATATTCAGATCATGGCCGGTTTGAATGGTAGCATTTTGTGCAAGCAAGCTCAGCACGAGGTAGCGATGGAGTGGATCCCCAAGATTATCTCTGGCGAGAGCCTGATCTCTATTGCTTTAACTGAACCAGGGCATGGGTCAGATGCAGCAAACATTGTGGTGAGCGCGAAGAAAGATGGTGACTCCTGGGTGCTGAACGGTGAGAAAACATCAATCTCTATTGCTGACCAGTCTGATGTTGCGATTATTTTTGCCCGCACCGGTGGCCCTGGAGCACGGGGTATCAGTGCATTTCTGGTACCGATGGATCTACCCGGCATCACCAGAAATCACTTTAACTGTATGGGCAATAAGATTATTGGGCGCGGCTCTATCTTTATGGATAACGTCAGGATCCCGGAAAACCATCTGCTCGGGAAAGAGAACGAGGGTTTTGTTACGGTGATGCAGGGTTTTGATTACAGCCGAGTACTGCTTGGCCTGCAATGTTTATCCACTGCCCAGCAGTCAGTTAACGAAACCTGGGAGTTTATTGCTCAGCGCGAAGCATTTGGCAGACCCATCGCTAAATTTCAGGGCGTTAGCTTTCCATTGGCAGAAGCGGAAACCATGCTGGAGGCTGCTCGCACGCTTTGCTACAAAACGCTCTGGCTGCGAGATCAGGGGTTACCCCATACCAAAGAAGCGGCCATGTGTAAGTGGTGGCCGCCCAAGATAGCCCATGAGATTATCCACCAGTGCCTATTAACACATGGTCACGGTGGCTATGATGATTCATATCCACATAATCAGCGGATGCGTGATGTACTGGGTATACATATCGGCGACGGAACCGCCCAGATCCAGAAAATGGTGATCGCTCGTGAAGTTGCGGGCCGAGTCACTGTTTCCCATGCAGATTAGACCTATCAAGTTTTTTTGGATTGTTAATGAGTTTAACGGAGGGATTTATGAATGAGGATATAATTTTATATGAGGTTGAAAACCATGTGGCAACAATTACTCTAAATAGACCACATCGACGCAACGCTTTGGCGATTGAATCATTTGACAGACTCAACTTTCTTTTTAAAGAGATAGACAGGGATCCAGATGTCCGTGTTGCCATTATTACAGGCAGTGACTGTGGTACTTTTTGCGCGGGTATGGATTTAAAGCAGGCAGCGGAAATTCGTGAAAAAGAGGGTGTTGACATTCTGACCAAGATCGGCGACCCAGCATTTAGTGGTATGCGCGATATCAAAACACCGTTGATCGCTGCGATTAATGGTCATGCTCCTGCGGGGGGGATGATGTTATCACTGAACTGTGACCTCAGAGTTGCTGTTGAGTCAGCGACATTGGCGATCACCGAAGTGCACCGAGGACGCGGTTCACCCTGGGCCATGCCACTATTTTGGCAGATGCCACAATCGTTGGTTGAAGAGCTAACATTAGTCGGTGACCCCATGCCTATTCAACGTTTCTATGACATTGGTTTTATCAACTATCTTGAACCCACCGTTGAAAAGATGATGGCGCGTGCTCGTACCCTGGCTAATCGTATTGCCAGTGCAGCTCCGCTCTCAGTTGAGGCGGCCAAGCTTAGCGCCATGGCAGCCATGGATCTAACAACAGGCCATGCCTTGAAAGAAGCCAGTCGTATCCACGAGAAGGCTTATCAGAGTGAAGATGCTATCGAGGGCCCCAAAGCCTTTGCCGAAAAACGCGACCCGGTCTGGAAAGGACGTTAATTTTTCGGTATTAAAAACAGCCTAAGCTGATAGCAGGTTAGCCCGGATGACTCATAAATTATCCGGGCTAATCTTAATCTGACAGTTATTGGTTTTTCACAGAGCAGGCTGTCTGGTTAAGTTCCGTTTGCGAAGGCTATTTTGTAACCCTTTATCCTGAGTAATGCACCCACCTTTCACTGGGCGCTGCCTGTATTACGAAAACATTACAACTCTCATAGCAACTGCATTATGATGGGGCGCGTTTAATAAACTCAGATATTATGTAGGGAGTGAGCAGTTTTGGAATTTTTAGCCGAGTATGGACTCTTTCTGGCCAAAGCGGTCACCACTGTCGTTGCTATACTGATTGTCGTTGGCGGTATTATATCGATCGGCATGCGATCAAAAAAAACCAGTGCAACAGGGCATATTGAGATTAGCCACCTGAATCATGAGCTAGAGGAGATGACAGCATCCCTTGAAGAGATGATTCTTGATAAAGCGGTGATTAAAGAGACTAGAAAAGCGCACAAAAAAAAGCGTAAGCAGGAGCAAAAAGAACGGTTAAAAGTCGAGAAAAAAGGGGCGCACCAAAAACGCCTTTATGTACTGGACTTTGAGGGTGATATTAAGGCCTCTGCCGTTTCCTCGTTGCGAGAAGAGATCACAGCAATACTCTCTGTTGCCGATAAAAATGATGAAGTGGTTCTGAAGATTAACAGCAGTGGCGGCATGGTACATACCTACGGATTGGCTGCATCCCAGGTGCAACGTATCAAGCAAAGAAACATCCCCTTAACTGTTTGCGTAGACAAGGTGGCTGCCAGTGGCGGTTACATGATGGCTTGCGTGGCAGACAAACTAATTACTGCGCCCTTTGCCATTCTCGGCTCAATTGGCGTGATTGCACAGCTACCCAACTTTAACCGACTGTTAAAAAAGAACGACATCGATTATGAGATGCTCACAGCAGGAGAGTATAAACGCACCCTGACGATGTTCGGAGAAAATACGGACAAGGGCCGAGAAAAATTTGTTGAGGAGCTCGAAGATACCCACGATCTCTTTAAAACCTTTGTATCTGAAAACCGTCCGGAGCTGGATATTGAACAGGTTGCAACGGGTGAAATCTGGTTTGGCCGTCGCGCCATTGAAAGAAAGTTGGCCGATGAGATTCTAACCAGCGATGATTACCTGATGAATGCCTGTCAGTCAGCTGCTGTCTATTCTGTAAAGTATGTGCAGAAAAAGAGTCTGCATGACAAGCTATCGTTAACCGCCTCATCGACCATTGACCAGGTTCTTCTACGCTGGCTTGGTCGTGCAATTAATTTTAGGTTCTACTCATAATAAAGTGATATTTAAGTAATTTAATGGTTGGCTGTTCGTTATAATTTTCAGAGCTCTGTCAACCTACATTAGAGACCAGTCCAGTGTTAAAAAAAGACTATATTAGTGCGGAGAAGCTATTGGATGACGCCTTCAGGCTCGGCGTCAGCATTATTGAAAGCGGATATCGCCCTGACTGTATCGTGGGCGTTTGGCGAGGCGGCACGCCCATCGCCATCGCAGTGCAGGAGCTGATGGAGTACTGCGGCGTCAAGACTGACCATATTGCAATACGAACCTCCTACTATACCGGCATTAATAAACACTCAGAAAAGGTAGCGGTTCATGGCCTGGAGTATATCACCAGCAGAATTAAAGCTGATCAATCTATCCTGATTATCGATGATGTGTTTGATACGGGCATGAGTATGCAACAGACTGTTTTTGAACTGGACCGCATGTACCAGGGAGATTCTCCAGAGGTAAAACTGGCAGCGCCCTACTTCAAGCCTAAGAATAACCAGACCAAACTTAAGCCTGATTACTACTTGTACGAGACCGATAACTGGTTAGTATTCCCTCATGAGCTACAGGGGCTGTCATTGGAAGAGATTTTGACCCAGAAGCCAGGTGCTGATTCAATCAAGCACCTGTTAGTGGGTGACTAGCGATTTTGAGTGATTACCCGGGGTTCAGTCACCGCGACTAATCGACCGTCCTCAGTAAGCCGGATAATCTGGGTAGAACCAAAACGCCGCTTACTTTTAAGGGTATGCCCCCTGCTGACAAGGCTGTCCTTAACTTGAGACGCCAGGCTTTCCTCAATGTACAGACTTCTGGGCCGCCATTGATGATGTATGCGTGGCGCTGATAGCGCCTGCTCAGTACCCGCGCCAAGATCAAGGATGTTTACCAGAGTCTGTGCAACCTGGCTAATGATGGTTGGCCCACCTGCGGCACCTAGTGTCAGGATCGGTTTACCCCTGTCCAGGACGATCGTTGGGCTCATGCTCGATAGAGGCCGTTTGCCTGGCTGAATACTGTTAGCTTCAACGCCGACCAAACCAAAGGCATTGGGCACACCGGGCTGTATTGAGAAATCGTCCATCTGATTGTTGAGAAATACCCCCGTTCCCGGCACCATGACCTTAGAGCCAAATGAGGTGTTCAAGGTTGTAGTGATAGCCACCCAGTTGCCCGCCTTGTCGGCGGTGGCAATATGGGTGGTATGCTTACCAAATACCCGGCTATCGCTATCTGGTGGTGTACTATGCTGATCAACCGTTGCTGCGCTATCCATATCAATCTTCTTTGCCAGCATCGCAGCATAGGATTTATCTAAAATTCCCCGGGGAACCTGTGCGTAATCAGGATCGCCTAACCACCAGGCTCTATCAGCAAACGCAAGCTTCATCGCTTCTGCTATCAGGTGGTATCGGTCGGCAGCATCCATTTTTTCCAGATCGAATTGTTCCAGCATATTCAATATTTGAAAAACATGCACGCCACCAGAGCTGGGTGGGGGAAAACCAATTAAAGTATAACCGCGATAATCGATCTGAACAGGTTTGCGGTGTTTAAGCTGGTAGTTGCTAAAGTCCGCTACGCTTAGAATACCACCGTTCTCCTTCATCCAGTGCGCAACAGTTTTGGCAAATTCACCACCGTAAAAGTGACCAATACCTTGCTTGCCAATGGTTCGGTAGGTTTTGGCAAGATCCTTTTGTATGAGCAGGTGGCCGCTTTTAACCGGCTGGCCACTGCTGTCCAGCAATAGCTGCGCGCCCGCAGGGTAATCGGCCAGATCTTTTGCCACCCAGGAAAGGCGTTGAGCAAACATCTTATCTATTTCAAACCCCTGCTCTGCAATATCAGCAGCCCAAATCAGCGCATCAGAAAGGGGAAGCGTGCCACCCTTTTTTGTCAGGTAGTCATAGGCTGCCAGGGAGCCGGGAATTCCAGAGGCCAGTGGCCCGGTCCTGCTAAGTTTTAGTTGTACTATCCCATTTCTCAGATACATATCCCGATGAGCAGCTGCGGGGGCCATCTCCCTGCCATCAACTGCTTCAACTTGACCATCTGCCCAACGAATCAGTACAAAGCACCCTCCCCCGATACCGGAATTATGGGTATCCACCACGCCCAGCGTCAGTGCCGCTGCGATAGCGGCATCCACAGCATTACCTCCTTTTTTATAGGCATTCAACGCCGCCTTAGTTGCAATGGGGTTTACTGTCGCAACCGCCCCATAACCGTTTTCAGTTGTTGCGGCATAGGGGGCGTTCTGTGCAAGGGCAATTGGCGCATAAAAAATGAGAAGGATGGCCAGGCTGTAGCACAAAGAAACCGCGCTACGAGTAAAATGCAGGGGTGGGATATCGCTGTCGAAAAACCGGAATGCGGATTTTATCTTAAGCATCTTGAGACTGATCTGCCTCTTTTTAAGCGTCAGTACCCACACTCGACAAACCGAAAAATTAGCTGGGTACTCTCGCTAACTTATTGCTGTTTCATCGTATTTAGAAATACGATCTTTATGTGTTAACGTGAATAAAGCATGCCAAACTCACCTCAGTGCAGGCAATAGCGGGTGGATACCTAAATATCCAAATCTTGTGCACTGGCCTTACAAAACTCAACCTTAAGCTCTTCATAGCTATTCACTGCAGGAAACTGCGGAAATTCGGCAATTACGTTATCGGGTGCCCGAAACAGGATGCCAGCCTCCGCTTCAGCTAACATGCTGGTGTCATTGTAGGAGTCTCCCGCTGCAATCACACGGTACTTAAGACTGTGTATCGCCTGCACAGAAATACGCTTTGGATCCTCCTGACGCAGAAAATAATCTGTTATATTGCCATCATTATCGATGCCCAGCCTATGGCAGAAAAGTGTTGGAAATCCTAGCTGGCGCATTAAAGGTTGGGCAAATTCGTAAAAAGTATCGGAAAGGATGATTAGCTGGAATCTCTCTCGCAGCCAATTGGTAAACTCCACCGCCCCCTCAAGAGGAGCCATGCCATCTATCACTATCTGAATATCTTTAATCCCCAGACCATGCTCTTTTAACAAGGCCAGGCGCTGCTGCATCAGAACGTTATAATCAGGAATATCACGCGTCGTGGCGCGCAATGCTTCAATGCCGGTTCTTTCGGCCAACCCTATCCAGATTTCCGGTATTAAAACGCCTTCCAGATCAAGACATGCAATTTCCACGAAATTATCCTCTGTAAATATAACCCAATAGCAGCGCCGCACTCTACCTCTTAAGTGCGCATGATTCAACCTAAAACAACTCAGTTGAGTGGGATGTGGTGTGCTTCTGTGCAGGTGTGTGACAATGCGCAACTGCGAGGAATGGTTACTCCCTTATCTCAAACGGTCATTTACAACTGTAAACCCCCTCTTTGCGCGCTTTTTTGCCTTGCCTGGAACCAACATTATCTCTCGTGCAAAGGCCTCAGAGCAAAGCTTTTTTCTTATGAATTTCATGTGGTTGTTCGTACTTTAAAGCGATCAACTGAGGTTTTTAGGCTCAATGATTATTGCGGGAATTAATAAACAGGTAGTTCAATATCCTGGAAAAGCTCAGTGAGCTCCTGCTTGCTTTGCTTGCGCACACAGGCATCCACTAGCTCTGGCGTCAAGTGCGGGGCAAAGGATCGGATAAACTCATACATATAACCTCGTAGAAAGGTACCATGACGGAAACCAATCATAGTCGTACTCGGTTGGAATAGATGCTTGGCGTCAAGCAGTACCAGATCTGAGTCGGCGTCAGGGTCATAGGCCATGGTTGCAATGATCCCTACCCCAAGCCCTAATTTAACGTAGGTTTTAATAACATCTGCATCGGTGGCAGTGAAAACTACCCGAGGTGTCAAGCGTTTGCTATCAAATGCCTCATCCAACTTGGATTGCCCTGTGAAACCAAAAATATAGGTTACCAGTGGGTGGGATGCCAGATCTTCCAGAGTAAGTTCCGCCAGCTTTGTCAACGGGTGCCCTTTGGGGACGATCACGCTTCGATTCCATCGGTAACAGGGCATCATAATCAGATTCGAGAAGAGCTCTAGTGATTCAGTTGCAATGGCAAAATCGACACTTCCATTAATCGCCATTTTTGAGATCTGAAGCGGGGTTCCCTGATTCATGTGCAGGGAAACATCGGGGTACATAGTGATAAATTCTTTAACGACCTGAGGCAGAACATACCGAGCTTGTGTATGGGTAGTTGCGACTTTCAGGCAGCCAGTTTTTTCATCGCTGAACTCCTGAGCCACCTGTTTGATAATCTTGGACTTGTCGAGTATTTCCCCAGCCAGTTTTAAGATAACCTCGCCTGCCGGGGTGATGCGAGTCAGGTGCTTACCGCTACGCGCAAACACCTCTACTCCAAGTTCATCTTCAAGCAAACGGATCTGCTTGCTGATGCCTGGCTGGGATGTATAAAGACTTTGGGCGGTGGCAGAGACATTCAGGTCGTGGTGTGCGACCTCCCAGATATACTTTAGCTGCTGCAGTTTCACATCAACCTCCTGGAGACCTGCCCATATGTGATTAGGGTATAAGAATAAAGCAAACTATGACTAACCAGAATACACCCAAAATCCACGCATTACCACCCGAGAAATATTAGCCCGGGACTATTCTTTCAACAGCCCTCAGGGATAAATATCTTCAAAAAAAGTAACAGGAACTCCTGTACCCTCTTTATTTATAGCGGTCAAAGTTCAGCGGGTTTCTTAACTTCGCCATAGGTACCATATAGACAGGAACCGCTGATCGGGTTAGCACATGCATGGTTACTGAGCCAAGGCTGGGGGGTTCTGTGGGTTGCGAATTACTGCCCAGGACGATGAGATCAGCTTTACAATGGGCTGCTGATTCAAGGATAACATCAGCAGGTTTTCCTCGAAGAACCTGTACATCATCAATCAAACCCACATCACAACTACACTCTGTCAATTCATCCTGAAATGAGCTACTCACCTGCTCTTTGATAGTCGACATTACATCTTTATACCCCTTGTTGCGTAGTGAATTTACCTGCTCCGGGGGCATGTAAGTCGCCAATATTGACTCGGCAAATACGCCCAATGGTTCAATCGCATGAACAGCGTGAACTTTAGCACCATGCCTGCTCGCAAGTAATATGACATGCTGCAAAAGGTAGGGTGCATACAGACCGAGATCTGTCGCATAAAGTATATTGTTAATCATCAGTAAACGGCTTCTATATTGCTCTCTTTGTATTCAAGCATAGCCGCAGATTTCGAAACCTGCTTAATTATTCAGGGATTATTTTCAGCCGGGAGTTTCGTTAAATCGGATTGGAGATACCGTGAGGGACATGCCCGGTTCGAACATGCTCATTGGCAGAGAGGCAGTGCCCCTCCTGATCATCAAAGAAGATATCTGCCTCGAAAGATCTTAAAAATGCTCCTTTTTCCAAACCACCAAGGAATAGTGATTCGTCAATTCTTACGCCCCAGGCCCTTAAGGTGCGTATGACTCGCTCGTGAGCTGGGGCAGACCGCGCTGTAATCAACGCTGTACGTAACGGGCCGCTATCATCTGGAAACTCTGATTGTATACTGTGCAATGCAGCTAGAAAGGGTTTAAAAGGGCCGCCGCTTAAAGGTTGGGATGCCGCTGCTTTTTCGCTTGCGGTAAAGGCCTCCAGCCCCTCATTTTTAAAAATCTTTTCAGCCTCATCAGAAAAAAGCACTGCATCACCGTCAAAGGCGATGCGCAACTGATCCTTATCACCACTTTTAGCATGACCACCAGGCAATATAGTTGCTGCTGCACAACCATTCCAGAGCGCTTCACGCACATCATCCGCATTAGGAGACAAGAAGAGTTGGCAGCCGAATGATGCCATATAACGGTATGGGCTTGCGCCCCCGCAAAAAGCAGCCCGAGTAATATCAAGGCCATAATGTTCGATAGAATTAAAAATGCGCAGGCCAGTATCAGCACTGTTTCTAGACAGCAGTATTACTTCGACACGAGGCTCATCGGAAAGCATGGTATTAATATGCAGCAGTTTTTCCACCAGCTGGTAGGCATCGCCCGGTGCCAACGGCTCATCCTCATGGGTGATTTGATATTCCGCATAGGCTTTAAGCCCCTGGCTCTGATACACCTGATGACTTTCACTAAGATCAAACAGTGCTCTGGAAGAGATTGCAACCACCAGTTTTTTATTCGTTTCCATCGATCAGCTCTCATCTTTGTTGAGCACCTTTTTACCATGAAAACAGGGTGAAGCCCATCATAATTGGGGAGATCACTCCACTGCAGCTAATAAATTACCGCTATATTCTAGAAGATATTCAACTTGTATCTGCTTGATTATAAAAGAATTAACAGCAATAAGTGAATGAAGATTATTTTGGTGGCTAGCCGAAAGTAAAAGAGCTCCTGTGCAAAGCCCTCTTAAAACTCTAATTGATCACTACCCCTCTTTGCAGAGGAGATAGTTTTTAGCTGCTGGATAAGCGTGTGCTCGTACTGGCGAATTTGCTGAACATAACGTACTGGCTCCGAGCCACGAGCATAACCGTAGCGGAGCGTCTTATAATGACTGCGTTTGCTTAACAGCGGCAAGACTTTCTTGAGATCATGCCACTTATTGGGGTTAAGCTTCATCTGTCCCGCCAAAGTTTGCGCATCACGAACATGCCCCAGCCCGATATTGTAGGCAGCCAGTGCAAACCAGGTTAAATCCGGCTCTATAATTGTTTTGCTGAGTGTTTTGCGTAATTTAGCCATATATTGTGCGCCACCTAATACACTTTGCTCTGCGTCCAGGCGATTGTCGATCCCCATAGACCGCGCGGTCTTAAGTGTTAACATCATAAGCCCCCTGACCCCGGTGGGGCTGATAGCACGCGGGTTCCAATGAGACTCCTGATAGGCCTGTGATGCCAACAGCGTTTCTGAAAGATGATATTGATCTGCCGCTATTTTAAAGTAGCGGCTATAACGGGGGTAACGGCTGTGAATCCGCCGGATGAATGCCACAGTATCAACATAATCAAAAATTTCAACATATCCGTAATAACGTTCTTGCAGACTTGCCATACCACCCTGCTCAATGAAGCTCCTATACCAATCATTCACTGCAGCCTGTAGATCCTGGGCTCCCTTTGGCATTGCCCAGGCAACAGAATCTATCTCCCCCACAGTAAAGCGGTTTTTCAGTTCAGGATAGTAGCGTTGATTAATGGCCAATATGTTCGAGTCCACAATGGTACAGCCAATCTCTCTTTGCCAAACTTTCTTGAGCAGATCTTCTGAGCTCACCCCTTCAGTCAGGGTCCACTCAAGACCAGAATATTCATTTTGAAGGCTTTTAAGGCGCTCTTCATAACTACTACCTGCCATAACATAGAGGTCTTGACCCTGTAACTGCTCTAAGTTTTTAGGCCTGGCACCACCACGCCGACAAACCAGTTGTTGGCTCACTCTGTTGTAGACGGGGCCAAACAGAAAACGGGACGCTCGTTCACCGGTAATAGAAAGACCTGACGCAGCAATATCACCCTCGCCCCTGGCTAGCCCTCGAAACACGCTGCCTACACTGCGCTTTATTATAAACCGCACTTCAAGCCCCACGCTATCGGCGAAGGATGTTATCAGGTCGTACTCAAATCCGGCCTTATTGCCATCCCGATCAAAATAATAAGTGGTTGGATTATTCTGTGTTAGCACACGCAGGTAGCCACTGCGCTGGATATACTCATAATCTCTAACCTTGCTGACATAGGCCGCAATCCAGCCCCACTGAGAGGCAAGAACTATAAGCCCTGCAGTCAGGATCAACGGTATAAGACTATCCCGAAACAACCCCCGCATGGTTAACTATCACCCTTATTGTTGCCCGCACAATTCATGCTCAAATTATAGGTCATGAAAGTCGTTTCGGTTACATTTCGATAAATTGTTAGCGATTCAGTAGAAGCTCTTTAGCTTCATTGATTTTTGCTGCGAGATAATTACTACCGCCTCGATCTGGGTGAAAACGCTGCATAAGACGGCGGTGTGCCTGCACAATCTCCTTATCAGTGACTGAATCATCCAGGCCCAAAACCTCTAATGCTTCACTTCTGGACATTGCGGATCTACTCGCGCTGTGCTGTTCACGCCCCGTTTGTGAATCACCGGAAAATTGCTGACGCCAATCAGATCCATACTTACGATCCAGAAATGTCTGCAACAGTAACGATGAATCCCGATCCTGTTGCTGATATTGAGTCAGAAGGTGCATCAGATCTGATAACTCCATCTCTTCCAGTTTATTGCCTGCAAAATCACCCTCAAGCACCTCCCCCTTAACCTCACCTGAATCATGATCAAGGTTCATTCGTATATAACGGCTCTGCACCTGTGATTTTTTCCCGGAACTTGGCCCAAACGTCCCGAGGCCGGTCATACTACCTAAACTCGATTTAATCGACTGGATCAGAGGGATAACACGCAGCAGCCCCATGAGCCTGCTGGCCAGTGGGATCAGACTTGCAATCAGTGCAAATAGCCAATGCAACCGCCCCGTCGCGGCCAGAAGTATCAGCGCAACAATACCGGTCACTGTTGCGATATAACGAATTTTTTTGGTGAAGAGCTGCGGGTTTTTTCGATACAGCATCCTGAGTATCAGGTACGCGAGCAATACCGCTGCCAAAATAATCAATAGTCGCAAATCAATTTTCCTTGTAGGTAAAATACCCAGGCTCTCAAGGGCCGGTCATAATAGGGAATGGCTGCGAAAGTCATCTTGCTCCCATGCTGCAATAAAAAAGGGCTTAAGCGGCATTGGCTCCAAAAACCGCCTTCCATCACCTTTTTCCCCGTGGCCCCTTGAGCTGACCGGACAGCCTGGCCAGTGCCGGGTGTTTCTCACTGTAACTGCTCAACGCCTGATAACCTCCCGCAGCATACACTGCCACCGCCGACAACAGCATTCTGAGTTGTTCTACACTATTTTGATCAAAAGCACAGCACGCGCCGCCGCTAAGACGCGCCATTTCAGTGAATGTCTGACGGGCCTGCAGATCATGACCCTCCTGGAAGATAAATATGGGGACATTCATAATTCCAAGATCCCCCGCTAACTGGCAAAGAGTATCCGGATTCTCCTCCATAGAGTCACCCACAAAGGCCAAGGCATTAACTGGCTGTTTAGCCTGTTCTATGCGGGTATGCTTCAGAACTCTGGCAATTTGCGTATGTCCTGCCATGCAGCGCACCCTGGACATGCTCTGTTGCAACTGTCGAGCCTGAGTCATCCAGCGGCTTGCCCTGCACTCGCCAATACCACGATAAAAGCACAACTGAACGGCCAATCCACCGATATCGGCAACCACCTCGAACATCTGCGCCTGTAGCTCACAGGCCATATTCCATGTGGATTGACGACTGGCCGTGGCGTCCAGCGCAAAAATTAACCGCCCCTGTGCCTGGAGGGGAGAAACAGTAGCCGGAGTTTGGTGGACCTTTTCAATAAAGCCATTAATATCATCCGGTTGCGACGCAAGATCCTTTTTTATACTCATTACTGCTTTACTCAAACCTATTGAAGAATTTGATCATGACAGCAGAGGGAGGCTCACTAGGCAGCGACCGAATTTAGGATATTGGCCCTATGCCAGACCGGGCTGAGGCATTGATGTGAACCGTCTATCTTGCAGCTGCCTATTACTCAAGTTATAGAACCCCCAGCAGAGCCAGGGGTTGACCCAATGATTATATTGAGGCAGCCCAACCCGGAAAGTCTTCAACGCTCCGGGTTAAGGTTAACTGCCTCCTAACCCAACGCTCCACTGTCCTGCATCGTTTTAATTTCGGTATCACTATACCCAAGACCTTGCAGGATCTGTTTGTTTTGCTGTCCAATGGACGCCAGTTCAAAGCAGGGCTGTGCCGGTTCCTGTGAAAACTTGATCGGCACTCCCAGATGTTCATTTCCTTGATCATCAATCAGCAGCATATCCCGCGCCTTAAGATGATCTTCATGAATACCAGAATACAGATCACGTACCGGTGCGTAACATACGTCCTTGTCGACAAACCACTCATCCCACTCGGAGAGGGTTTTAGTCGCAAAAACCTCCCTGAAAAAAGCCCGTACAGGATCCTGAATTACGCCAGGCTGACCACTACAATACTCAAACAGATCTTCTCGTCCCAATGCAGATAGCAGATTACGAGTAAATTTAAGCTCACTGCCACCCAGTGTCAGGTGTTTGTTGTCCTTGGTACGGTAAATACGATACATCGCAGCCCCACCCCAGGTGCGTTCATTTTTAGGTATGGGGGATCGTTGCTCAGCAAAAACCGGCCCCATCACATTGGGTGCCCAGGCAACCAGTGCGTCCTGCATCGACATATCGAGATAATCACCCTCACCTGTTTTCTCCCGGCGTAATAGCGCCATCAAAATCCCGGACAGAGCCATCAGCGATGATGCCATGTCTGCCGAGGGGATGTTCGGCATAGCAGGTTCATCATCATTTCCCAAATTTACACTCAGCAGACCAGAATCAGCCTGAATACTCAGGTCATGGGCTGGTTTGAATTTTTTCGGGCCGGTTTGGCCATAAGCTGCGATAGAGCAATAAACAATGCTGGGGTTAACAGCTTTGATAGCTTCATAACCAACTCCCAGCCGATCAACAACTCCAGGCCGGTAGGCTTCAATCACTACGTCGGCAGTTTCACATAACTTCAAAAATGCAGCTTTTGCCTGGGGATCCTTTAAGTTCAAGCACAGGCTCTGCTTGCCCCTGCTGATATTACGAAACCATACTGAATGCCCATTTTTACGCAAACCCAGTTCGCGTACCGGCGCGCCACCGGGCGCTTCTATAGCGATAACCTCAGCACCATGATCGGCCATCATCATCGAAAGATGAGGCCCAGGCAGGAACTGGGACAGATCAACAACTTTTATGCCTTCCAGCTTCATATTTTATTCCTTTCAACCAGCTGTTTGGCAATGATGATACGCTGCATCTCATTGGTTCCTTCACCAATGACAAGCAGCATGGAATCACGATAATATCGTTCGATATCATACTCAACAGACAAGCTGTAGCCACCAAAGATTCGCATACCTTCCTCTGCGCAGAACTGCCCCGCTTCGGTAGCAAAATATTTTGCCATTCCAGCTTCCAGGTCACAACGTTCACCCGAATCATATTTTATGGCCGCCTGCTCGATCAGTAACTTGGAGGCCTCAACACGGCAAGCCATCTCGCCTAGTTTCAACTGGATAGCCTGATGCTCGCAGATAGGTTTACCAAAGGTCTCACGCTCCTGTGCATAGCGTACTGCCAAGTCCAGTGCACCTTGAGCAACCCCGGCACCCCGTGCGGCCACATTCAAACGCCCCAGCTCAAGACCATTTACTGTATTAAAGAATCCCTTACCCTCAACTTCACCAATTAGGGTGTCTGCCGAAACTCGAAAATCCTCAAAGGTCAACTCACAGGTATCGATCGAGCGATACCCCATCTTTTTCATTTTCTTGATACCAAAGCCGGGCAATGGTTGGCCATTATCATCCTTGGTTTTTACCAGAAAAGCGCTCATCCCCTTATAGCGCGGCTGGGCATCAGGATCAGTTTTGGTAAGCACCATCAAACAGTTACCGTAAAGAGAGTTGGTAATCCAGGTTTTGGCGCCATTGAGTACATATTCATCGCCATCCTTGACGGCTCGAGTACGGATAGCTTGCAGGTCCGTGCCTGCATTGGGCTCGGTTAATCCTACGCCACCCCGGAGTTCACCCGTTGCCATTTTGGGAAGCCAATACTGTTTTTGTGCTTCAGTCCCATCACGCTGAATGGCGGATGCCATAATCAGATGAGAGTTAAAAATACCACTGATAGCCATCCAGGCGCTAGTCACCTTGGTGACGATCTTGGTGTAGGTAGTGGCGGGCAAGCCTAAACCACCATACTCCTCCTTGATGATCGCCCCAAACAAGCCCAACTCTTTTATCTGCTCAACCAATGCGTGAGGATATTCGTCATCATTATCCATCTGGTTGGCGATCGGTCTTACCTCTTTTTCCACCCATTTATCGATGGTATCAAGGATGATTTTTTCGTCTTCACTATTCCAATTGCTACTCATGCTTTTTCACCTAACTCCTCATTAATAATTTATTTTATCTTCTACGCTATAACCCTTCTTGGGGATCAGCATTTTCCGTTCAAAATTACAGACTGCCTTGCCATTCTGATTACAACCGCGGGTTGCAACTGTGACAATCCCCTGGGTTGGGCGAGACTTGGATTCTCTCTTATCAAGCACTTGAGTTTCAGCATAAAGAGTGTCGCCAACAAATACCGGTGCAGTCAAGTTGATCTGTGTCCAACCCAGGTTGGCAATGGCTTTTTGACTTACGTCACTAACCGACATGCCCACTAGAATTGATAGCGTTAACGGACTTGATACTACAATTTTTCCAAACTCAGACGCTTTTGCATATTCAGTGTCAAAGTGCAGCGGGTGGGTATTCATTGTCAGCAGAGTAAACCAGGTGTTATCTGACTCAGTAATGGTGCGACCTGGTCTGTGCTGATAGGTATCCCCCACTTTAAAATCTTCATAGTAGCGGCCAAAGGTTTCACGGTAGGTGTTTTCCCCAACCTCCTTGGCATTGTGAACCATATTTAAACTCCTTATTAGCTTAAAATTGAAATTCTGTTTTCGCGTTTTAATACAAGGGTGGCAGATATTTTTTCGCCTACCCTGTGAGAATATTTTTATAATACGGTTTGGCTTCCCCTCCCAGGGTCTAGGCAAACATTGCTATTTTGAAATTACAAACCTGCCAGGCCAAGTCTTAAATCCGCCCGGATATCATCGATATTTTCTAGACCAACGGCCACTCTGACAAGCGATGGCGTAATGCCACAGGCCGCTTTGTCTTCATCGCTAAGACGGCCGTGTGTAGTGGTTGCCGGGTGGGTGATGGTTGATTTCACATCACCAAGATTAGCAGTAATCGAGATTAACTTTGTCGCATCGACAAATCGCCAGGCAGCGGCCTGATCTCCCTTGATATCAAAGGAGAGCACTCCACCAAAACCAGATTGCTGTCGAGCAGCAAGTTGATGCTGAGGGTGACTTTCCAGCCCCGGATAATAAACTCTGCGAATACCGGGTTGCTGTTCAAGCCATTGCGCCAGATCCAGCGTAGCACTGCTGTGAGCATCCATACGCAACTTGAGAGTTTCCAGGCCCTTCAGAAAAACCCAGGCATTAAAGGGACTCATGGTGGTACCGGCAGAACGGAGGAAGCCGAATATCTCTTCGCTAAGCTCTTCGTTGCCAAGCACTGCACCGCCAATACACCGACCCTGCCCATCTAGATATTTTGTCGCTGAATGAATGACCAGGTCTGCCCCCAACTGTAGCGGCAGTTGCAATGCAGGTGTACAAAAACAGTTATCCACCACCAGTTTTGCATCATGAGTGCGAGCTATTTCAGCGAGCGCAGAGATGTCAGCAACTTCACAGAGTGGGTTGGAGGGGGTCTCCAGAAACATTAACCGGGTCTGGGGTCGCATTGCACGTGACCAGCTGTCCAGATCGGTTAACTCAACAAAAGAGGTGTTGACACCAAATTTTGCCAGGAATTTTTCCAGCAACACCACTGTGGTTCCAAAAACACTGCGTGAGCAAACAATATGGTCGCCGGACTTTAGCAGCGCCATACAGGTACTGAGTATGGCGGCCATACCTGATGCCGTCGCTACACAGCGTTCAGCACCTTCCATAGCTGCCAATCGCTGTTCAAAATTACGAACGGTTGGATTGGTGAAGCGTGAATATATATTTCCCGGCAATTCACCGCTAAAACGTGCAGCAGCTTGTGCGGCACTGCTGAAGGTAAAACTGGAGGTTGGAAAAATAGGTTCACTGTGCTCCTGTTCACCCGTATGCGGATGCCCGGTACGGATCGCCAGAGTTTCAAATTCCATTATATTATCCTGTAAATACTGTTTGCTGAACTTACCCGCTATGGGTATTAACTACGCCTGCTAACTATTGTTGTATATATCGATAGTGGTATCATTTTCCTGCGGATAATCATTCGGCGATATGTGGTTCTTTTGCGCATCGTTTCGCTGAAGCTCCAACCTGTCCAGATAATTTTGGTCTATATCTCCGGTGATATATTTGCCACTAAACACCGAGCACTCAAACTCTTCAATGTCAGGATTGCCCTCCCGCGAGCACTCTATCAAGTCGTCAAGATCCTGATAAATTAGCCAGTCGGCTCCAATAAAATCCGCAATTTCCTCGGTGGTTCGTCCATGCGCTATCAACTCGCTGGCTACAGGCATATCAATGCCATAGACATTAGGGTAACGTACGGCAGGTGCTGCACTTGCGAAATAAACTTTTTTTGCCCCGGCGTCTCTGGCCATATCGATAATTTGACTGCAGGTTGTTCCCCGGACAATAGAATCATCAACCAGCAGTACATTCTTGTCTTTAAATTCAAGATCGATGGCATTAAGTTTCTGCCTCACCGATTTCTTGCGCAGACTTTGCCCGGGCATAATAAAGGTACGCCCTATATAGCGGTTTTTAATAAACCCTTCGCGAAACTTAACCCCCAGCCGGAAAGCCAGCTGCAGAGCAGATGTTCGACTGGTATCGGGAACTGGAATCACTACATCTATCTTGTTATCCGACGATTCACGCAGTATCTTTTCTGCCAACTTTTCACCCATCCGTAACCGTGATTTGTAGACGGATATGTTGTCGATAATGGAGTCGGGGCGAGCCAGGTAGACATGTTCAAAGATACAGGGGGTTAATCTTGGATTTTCTGCACATTGACGAGTATGCAGATTGCCGTTCACATCAATATAAACCGCCTCCCCTGGAGCCAGGTCTCTTACCAGTTTAAACCCCAGGGCACTGAGCGCTACACTTTCCGATGCAATCATATACTCAGTACCTTTATCGGTACTGCGCTCACCATAAACAATAGGTCTGATCCCATGAGGGTCTCTAAAGCCGACGATCCCGTAACGATTGATCATGCTGATCACGGCATATCCGCCCTTGCAGCGCTTGTGCAGCTCAGCTATCGCATTAAAGATATCTGCCGCTTCGGGTTTCAATTTAGCCTGTCTATGAAGCTCATGGGCTAACACATTGACCAACACTTCGGAGTCAGAATTGGTATTGATATGACGCAGGTCTGTTTCAAACAGCTTGCGTTTAATCTCATCCGCATTGGTTAAGTTGCCGTTATGGGCCAGGGCGATACCATAGGGAGAGTTAACATAAAACGGCTGCGCTTCGCTGGAGCTACTGCTGCCTGCGGTCGGATAGCGCACATGGCCAATACCCATATTCCCTATAAGTTTATCCATATGCCGCTGCCTGAAGACATCTCTTACCAGACCATTATCTTTGCGCATGGCAAAGTGGCCATCAGAAAAAGTTACGATTCCTGCAGCATCCTGTCCCCTGTGTTGCAGGACGGTAAGCGCATCATACAGCGCCTGATTTACATTTTTAGATTTGGCTACTATGCCAACAATACCGCACATTTAGCGAGTTCACTCCTCTGTAAAAGCCGTATTATCGTCAATTACGGCCGACTTTTAAAGCGTCTCCCTGACATTTGATAACCAGTTGCTCAAATCCAGGAACAGGTCAAATGACCACTGTTCAAGCAATAAAAACTGTGGAATCAGATTGGAATCCTTCCACCATGCATCCTCCGAGACAGGAGTATGCCTGACCAGCGCCACAGCCACCACCACCAGCAGAGCGCCTCTTGCCATCCCAAAGACCATTCCCAGCACACGATCAGTACCGGTCAATCCGGTCGCCCTGACCAGGGTGGCCACCAGATAGTTGATCAACGCACCAACCACGAGCGTCATGACAAATAAAATTATAAAAGCAACCGCCATTCTTGCTGAATAGGCATCAATGTATTCTACCAGCAAGATTGAAAGATTATGACTAAATGTGCGCGCCACCATGAAAGCAACAACCCATATTATCAGCGATATAGCCTCTTTAAAAAATCCTCGCTTAAGGCTGATAAGGGTGGAGATGCTTATTAGCCCAATAATTAACCAGTCAGCCCAGCTCATAATGATAACTCCGGTAAATAGCGTACAATCTTAATATCATCCAGCTGATAATTCTGCTTAAGTAGTTTATTGCGTAGTGACTCTATATCGGCCCATTGTATTTTCGGGCCAACATAAACTCTATAAAGAGCCGGTGTGTTATTAGGTCGATATTGAATATAGGCTTTATGTTTTGCGGCACGAAGTTTATCGCGTAGGCTTTCTGCGTTTTTCTGCTCCCTGAATGCGCCCATCTGAATTACCCAACCCTCAGCCTGGGATTGCTCAGGTGTTTTTGCTAAAACTGTCGGGGCATTACTTTCAGGGGTAGAGTGATCAGGCACCGGCTCGCTCTGGAGCACTAAAGAGGGTTGTGGTTTCAGTGTTGCTGCAAACTCTGGCCGGGCGGGCAGATCAAGTTGAACTTGCTCCGGTTCAATCGTACTCTCGTTAAATATCATGGGGATAAATATAACCGCTGAAATAACTAAAACGATTGCGCCAATTAAACGCTGTTTTAACCCATCATCCACTAACGAATCTCCCGCGCTGCAAGATATTGCAGCGTCTGAGCAACTGTGTAAAAAGAGCCGAACACCACCAGCAGATCATTCTTTCGAAGATTCTGGTACAAACCACCCAGCGCCTCACCAACATCTCGACATACGTTGATCTGATTCTGATTATGGCATCGGCTCAGACATCCCACCAAATTATCCACACTTTTTGCTCTTGGTGTATCGGGCTCACAAAGCGTCCAGCTATCAATTTTTGGTGCCATAATGTTGATGATCGCCTCACAGTCCTTATCATCAAGCATTCCCAATAGTGCATGTTTTTTACCAGTTACCGGTTCTGAATCCAGGCGCGAAGCCAAACTCATAACAGCCTCTGGATTATGCGCTACATCCAGAATGGTAGGCACCGGGGCCATCACCCTCTGATAGCGGCCCGGTAGACTTGCTTCTTTTAAACCGACCTCAATTGCGCAGCGTTCAACCTCTACACCGAGCAATGCGATAACTTGTAACGCTGTGGCTGCATTAGCAAGGTTTAATTCTGGCAATGGCAGACCGGTAAAACAGATCGCCCCCTCATTATTCATCCCCTGCCATTGCCAGCTCCACTCGCCACCAGTCTTCTCCACCGAGGGTTGATAATCAAACTGATTACCGCAACCATAGAACCTGGCTCCTACCTCATCCGCATGTTGCAGAACTGATTGAGGAACCCGAACATCACCACAAACTGCCGGACGCCCCGACCTGAAGATCCCGGACTTTTCAAAGCCGATCTGTTCTCGGTCTGTTCCCAGCCAGGATTGATGATCAAGGGCGACAGTCGTAATAACAGCAATATCTGGATCAACCAGGTTAACTGCGTCTAATCGCCCGCCAAGCCCCACCTCCAGCAACAACACATCCAGATCAGACTTGGCAAAATAGTCCAGTGCTGCCAGGGTTGTAAATTCAAAGTAGGTCAACATCGTACCCATTCTTGCAGCTTCAACACGCTCTAACGAGGCGCATAGATCGGCATTAGTGATCGGTTCTTCATTAACCTGGATTCGTTCATTAAAGTGGATTAGGTGGGGTGAACTGTAGGCTCCAACTCGATATCCTGCTGACTTTAGAATATGGGCAAGTATGCACTGTGTGGATCCTTTTCCGTTCGTTCCTGCAATGGTCACCACCTTTGGCGCGGGCTTTGCCAAATCAAGAGCTCTTGCGACACAGGCAACACGATCCAGCCCCATGTTAATTTTATCTGGCTGCAAAGACTCGAGCTTTGCTACCCAATCTTCAACAGACATCAGAGCATATATTGTTGAGTGAGTATATAAACAGGTAACTGCATCTCAGACCACGTGACTGGAATCGTCCTCTATATCCGTATCGCTTTCATCGTCAATGACCGCTTCAGGCACAGGTGGCAATAACTTGCGAAGCAAACCAGAAAGTCGATCACGCATTTCTGAGCGATGGACAATCATATCTATAGCTCCGTGTTCAAGCAAAAACTCACTGCGCTGAAACCCTTCGGGCAGAT
>Ga0190303_1000213_pt1 | contig 23535 bp, 16 predicted proteins | sample 48700701_MG_FD_161672 | JGI IMG/M metagenome (GOLD analysis project Ga0190303, IMG submission 161672) | Hydrothermal vent sediment bacterial communities from Southern Trench, Guaymas Basin, Mexico - 4870-07-0-1_MG | ecosystem: Environmental > Aquatic > Marine > Hydrothermal vents > Sediment ... | reverse complement strand
GTTAAGATTCATGTGCCGACCATGATTGGTTGTGGTGAATGTGGTGGTTCTGGCTCAAAAAAGGGCACCAGTCCAGTGGATTGTTCCACCTGTAGAGGTGTCGGCCAGGTACGCATGCAGCAGGGCTTTTTCTCAGTGCAGCAAACCTGTCCCAGGTGCCAGGGGCGCGGCAAAACAATCAAAGACCCTTGCCATAAATGCCATGGGTCTGGGCGTTTGGAAGAATACAAAAATCTTTCTGTCAAGGTGCCGCCTGGTGTGGATACTGGCGACCGCATCCGCTTGTCCGGAGAGGGTGAAGCTGGGCTACATGGTGGGCCGCCCGGTGACCTTTACGTCCAGGTTTCGGTGCGTTCACATAAGATTTTTACCCGGGATGGTAGCCATCTTTATTGCGAAGTCCCACTCAGTTTTGCCGATGCTGCGCTGGGGGGCGAGCTTGAGGTGCCTACCCTCGATGGGCGAGTGAAACTAAAGATTCCCCCGGAAACCCAGAGTGGCAAGCTGTTTCGAATGCGTGGTAAGGGGGTTAAACCGGTGCGAGGTGGGGCAACGGGTGACCTGATGTGTCGTGCCTATGTGGAGACGCCTGTGAAGCTTAACTCAGAGCAGAAAGAGTTATTACGTCAATTCCAGTCAACGCTTGAAGATGCAGGAAAACACCAGTCGCCCAAGAAAACCTCCTGGTTTGAAGGGGTTAAGCATTTTTTTGATGAGATGAGTTCATAATGACAAGCCAGGCTTGGGGAATATTTCTCAGAGGGGTGCATAATGGTTAAAGTGGCAGTAACGGGAGCAGCGGGTCGTATGGGTCGAACCCTGATTGAGGCTGTCGCCAGGACAGAGGGTCTTGAGTTGGGTGCGGCGCTGGAGCAACCGGGAAGCTCTCTGCTTGGTTGCGATTCTGGTGAGTTGGCGGGTATTGGCAAAAATGAGATTGAAGTGGTTAGTGACCTTAAGCAGGTTCTAAACCAATTTGATGTGTTGATTGATTTTACTGTGCCGGCAGCAACCGAGTTTAATGTTAAATGCTGTGTTGAGGCGGGTAAAAAAATTGTTATCGGCACTACGGGATTTAGCGTTGCTCAAAAAAACGTTATTGATGCTGCGGGAAGCCAGTTGGCGCTCTGTATGGCCTCCAATTTCAGCACGGGTGTTAACCTGTGTTTCAAACTGCTGGAGATAGCTGCCCAGGTGTTGGGTGATGAGGTGGACGTAGAAATTTATGAAGCGCATCACCGCCACAAGGTAGATGCACCCTCCGGTACCGCGCTGAGCATGGGTGAAGTAGTGGCCAATGCCCTCGGGCGGGATCTACAGGAGGTTGCGCTCTATGGTCGTGAAGGCCAGATGGGGCCACGTGAGGATAAAACCATTGGTTTTGCCACGGTCAGGGCAGGTGATATTGTGGGTGATCATACAGTGATGTTTGCTGCTGAAGGCGAGCGGGTTGAGATTACCCACAAGGCGTCCAGTCGTATGTCATTTGCTCGTGGGGCGGTCAGGGCCGCGCGCTGGTTGTCAGATCGGCCTGCCGGGGTCTATGATATGCAGGATGTACTAGGTATCAAGTAACCCATGGGCAGAAATGTTGGCTCTCAATATTGAGGCCTGGCCCATAGACATCATCGGCCATATTGGCGTAGAATTGCACCCCGAAAAAGGGCCTGTGAATCATCTATTTATCTGTTATCTAAGCGGGGTAAGACGGTAGTCCTGTCTCGCCTTTTTGCAGCCCCTTCCACCTTGTTTGAGCAGTAGACCGGGAGAACAGTTTGACGCAGCGGGCTATTTTGGCATTGGCCGAAGGCAGTGTATTTCATGGCATAGCGATTGGCGCGAAGGGCCAATCTGTGGGTGAGGTGGTTTTTAATACTGCCATGACCGGCTACCAGGAGATCTTGACAGATCCCTCCTATGCGCAACAGATAATCACCCTTACCTATCCCCATATCGGCAACACCGGGACTAATCCTGAAGACGAAGAGTCCAGAGGAGTTTGGGCTACAGGCCTGGTGATCCGTGATCTGCCTCTGTTGGCCAGCAATTGGCGCAAAACAGAAACTCTTGAGCAATACCTGACCAGACACAATGTAGTGGGTATTGCCGATATCGATACGCGTCGCTTGACCAATATTCTACGGGAAAAAGGTGCCCAAAACGGTTGTATTAAAGTGTATGACCCGGCTGATGATCTGGAAAAGGTCAGCCATGAAGCGTTAAGGGCTGCGGGTGCCTTTGCCGGGCTCAAGGGTATGGATCTGGCGAAGGAGGTCACTGTTGCCGCAAGTTACCCGTGGACAGAGGGTGAGTGGCACTGGTCGCAAGGGTATGCCAAAGTTGAAGAAACCCCCTTCCATGTGGTGGCTTATGATTTTGGCGTTAAGCGTAATATATTAAGGATGTTGGCATCCAGGGGCTGTCGGTTGACTGTTGTGCCCGCGCAAACACCGGCCGAAGAGGTGCTGGCGCTTAAGCCTGATGGTGTTTTTCTCTCCAACGGGCCAGGTGACCCGGAGCCATGTGATTACGCGATTGCTGCAATCAGGACAATCCTTGAGACAGATATTCCGATATTTGGTATCTGTTTGGGGCATCAGTTGCTGGCGCTGGCCAGTGGCGCAAAAACGCTTAAAATGAAATTTGGACACCATGGGGCCAACCACCCGGTTCAGGATGTCGCTTCTGGTGAAGTGATGATCACCAGTCAGAACCATGGTTTTGCGGTAGATGAGAAAAGCCTGCCGAACAATGTAGAGGTGACCCATAAGTCTTTATTTGATGGTTCACTGCAGGGTATACAGCGTACCGATAAGCCCGCTTTTAGTTTTCAGGGGCACCCCGAGGCCAGCCCGGGGCCACATGATGTAGCCCCTTTGTTTGACCGTTTTATCGCATTAATTAAAGCTTCCAGGTCCTGATCTCCCATGCCAAAACGTACTGATATTCAATCCATTCTGATACTCGGCGCGGGCCCTATTGTCATCGGACAGGCTTGCGAATTTGATTACTCCGGAGCACAGTCCTGCAAGGCGCTGCGCGAGGAGGGTTATCGGGTTATTCTGGTTAACTCCAACCCTGCAACCATCATGACCGACCCCTCCATGGCAGACGCCACCTATATTGAGCCGGTTCGCTGGCAAACCGTGGCTAAAATTATCGAAAAGGAGCGCCCTGACGCACTGCTGCCCACTATGGGTGGGCAGACCGCATTGAACTGTGCTCTGGATCTTGACCGGGAAGGGGTACTGAAAAAGTACGGCGTTGAAATGATTGGTGCAACCCAGGACGCTATTGACAAGGCAGAGGATCGGCAGCGTTTTGATCGTGCCATGAAATCTATCGGCCTGGATACGCCGCGCTCGGGGATAGCTCACAGTCTTGAAGAGGCGCAGCAGGTTCAGGCTCGGCTGGGCTTCCCCTGTATTATCCGGCCCTCATTTACCCTGGGTGGCAGCGGTGGCGGTATTGCCTATAACAAAGAAGAGTTTGTTGAAATTTGCAACCGTGGCCTGGATTTGTCACCCACCAATGAACTGTTGATCGATGAGTCGCTCATCGGTTGGAAAGAGTACGAAATGGAGGTTGTTCGAGACACTAACGACAACTGCATTATCGTCTGTGCCATTGAAAATGTGGATGCGATGGGGGTTCATACTGGTGATTCCATTACGGTAGCACCGGCACAAACGCTCACCGATAAAGAGTATCAGATACTGCGTAACGCCTCTATTGCAGTCCTGCGGGAAATAGGTGTGGAAACCGGCGGTTCAAATGTCCAATTTGGTATGAACCCGGAAGATGGGCGGCTGGTGATCATCGAGATGAATCCGCGAGTATCGCGTTCCTCTGCGCTTGCCTCCAAGGCAACCGGTTTCCCCATTGCCAAAGTTGCGGCGAAACTGGCGGTTGGTTTTACTCTGGATGAGTTGCAAAATGATATTACCGGTGGTGCTACCCCCGCTTCTTTTGAGCCATCCATCGATTATGTCGTTACCAAAATCCCGCGTTTCACCTTTGAGAAATTCCCCCAGGCAGAGGATCGCCTGACTACCCAGATGAAATCCGTTGGTGAAGTCATGGCCATCGGCCGCACCTTTCAGGAGTCAGTGCAAAAAGCACTACGGGGCCTGGAAGTGGATATTTGTGGTTTTGATCCGGTGCTTGAAGAGCGTGGTGAAGCGGCACGATCAACGCTGACTCATGAACTACGATCACCTAGCTCCACCCGACTGCTTTATGTTGCTGATGCCTTCCGATTTGGTTTTAGTATTGAGGAAGTTTATGAGCTGAGCGCCATTGATCATTGGTATTTGGCGCAGATCAAAGATTTGGTCGATGAAGAAAATAAGCTGCGCGGAGAAAGCCTTGAAGCGCTCGACCGGGATAAACTTTACCGCCTGAAACGCAAGGGTTTTTCCGATGCCCGGCTTGCTGCGTTGCTGCAGATTGCTGAATCCCGAGTCCGTGAATATCGTCATCAGCTGAATATCAGGCCGGTTTACAAAAGAGTGGATACCTGTGCCGCGGAATTTGCTGCAGCCACGGCTTATATGTACTCGACCTACGAGGAAGAGTGTGAGGCTCGCCCTTCTGACAAAAAGAAGATCATGGTGCTCGGTGGTGGACCCAATCGTATCGGCCAGGGGATTGAGTTTGATTACTGCTGTGTTCATGCAGCACTAGCGATGCGTGAAGATGGTTATGAAACCATTATGGTTAACTGTAACCCGGAAACGGTTTCAACGGATTATGACACCTCCGACCGGTTGTATTTTGAACCTGTCACGCTGGAAGATGTACTGGAAATTATCCACGTAGAGCAACCCACTGGCATCATTGTGCAGTATGGCGGCCAGACACCCCTTAAATTGGCTCGAGGGCTGGCGGAGGCTGGAGCATCTATTATTGGCACTAGCCCGGATGCCATTGACCGGGCTGAAGATCGCGAGCGCTTCCAGCAATTGATTGATAAGCTCGGATTGCTCCAGCCACCTAATGCGACGGTTCGAAGCCTTGAGGAAGCTCTGCAAAAAGCAGAAGGTATTGGCTATCCACTGGTGGTTCGGCCCTCCTATGTATTAGGCGGTCGAGCTATGGAAATTGTCTACAATGGTGATGAACTCAGGCGTTACATGAATACTGCTGTTGCGGTTTCCAATGATAGCCCGGTACTGCTGGATCGCTTCCTGAGTGCTGCTGTGGAGGTTGATGTGGATGCGGTCAGCGATGGTCATCAGGTGGTGATTGGTGCTGTGATGCAGCATATTGAACAGGCGGGAGTACACTCTGGTGACTCTGCCTGCACTCTGCCACCCTACAGTCTGAGTGAAGATGTGCAGCAGTTGATCTGTGACCAGGTTAAACAGATGGCCCAGGAGCTTGGCGTCATCGGGCTGATGAATGCGCAGTTAGCCATTCAGGATGGCAAGGTGTATGTGATTGAAGTGAACCCACGTGCATCGCGTACGGTACCCTTTGTTTCAAAATGTATTGGTGAGTCTTTGGCCAAGGTGGCTGCGCGCTGCATGGTGGGCCAGACTCTCAAAGAGCAGGGGTTTACCCGTTTGGTTGTGCCCCCCTATGTGAGCGTCAAGGAAGCGGTATTTCCTTTTAGCAAGTTCCAGGGTGCCGATCCCATCTTGGGGCCAGAGATGAAATCCACCGGAGAGGTTATGGGTGTGGGTGATAGCTTTGGTGAGGCTTTCTGCAAGGCACAGGCTGGCGCGGGCGATATCCTTCCGCAGGGTGGCAGAGCGTTTATCAGCGTGCGTGATGTGGACAAGGGTAAGGTTATATCCGTGTCACAAAATCTTGTAGAGCTAGGGTTTTCACTGCTTGCGACTCGCGGTACCGCAAAGATTCTGGAAGACTCCGGCTTGGAGGTAGAGGTGGTCAACAAGGTGCAGGAAGGTAGGCCGCATATTGTCGATATGTTAAAAAATGACGACATAGCCTATATTATAAACACCACAGAAGGCACCCAGGCGATCGCTGATTCGGCGAGTATTCGACGTTCGGCCCTGCAGCACAAGGTTTACTACAGCACCACGATTGCCGCAGCTGAGGCCTTTTGTAAGGCATTGGCTTTTGGCGAAGATAAAGTAGTGCGTAGCTTGCAGGAGTTGCACGCAAAACTACAGGCGAAGTTACATAAGGGAGTGCAGGTATGAGCAAAGTTCCAATGACCCCGCAGGGCGCAGGGTCGATGCGAGGAGAGTTGGAGAATCTAAAGTCTGTGGAGCGTCCCAGAGTTATAGAAGCGATCGCAGAAGCGCGTGCCCATGGCGACCTCAAAGAAAATGCTGAATATCATGCTGCCAGGGAGCAGCAGGGTTTTATTGAGGGGCGAATCCAGGAGATCGAATTCAAACTTTCTCATGTGCAGGTGATCGACGTTACCGAGATAGATAATGTGGGTAAAGTCATCTTTGGTACAACGGTGGAAATTGAAAATCAGGATGATGAAAAAAGCGTGGTTTATCAGATAGTCGGTGATGATGAAGCTGATATAAAAAAGAAAAAAATATCTATTTCATCACCTATTGCCAGAGCATTAATCGGCAAGCAAGAGGGAGATATTGTGAATATCAAGACCCCCGGGGGCGAAGTGGAATATGAAATTATACAGGTTCAGCATCTTTAGCTTGCAACCCGCAGTTGGACGTAATCCCTCCGCATCATCCAGATTTAGCGTAGTTTGAAACGTAACAGGTTGGACAATCTCGGGTTGGGCTCTTTGCCGGGCCGATACAGGAGCGCAACCTTACCGATTTTCTGTACAATTTCACAGCGGCAAGTGGCGCATATTTCTGAGATAAGCGCCAGTTTCGCTTCACGGTCATTGCAGTTGACCCTAATCTTGATTAACTCATGATCGTTCAGCGCTCGCTCAAGTTCAAGTTGAACACCCTCCGACAGACCCTGCTCAGCCAGGGTGACCACGGGTTGCAGGCTGTGCCCAATGCGTCGGTATTTTTTGATCTCTTTTGTGGTTAGTGCCATAGTGGGAATCAGAACTCTCAGGTTAAAAAAGAGCGGCGATTATAGCCTAAGACCAGTGAATGGAACAGGACTAGCTAATGGCAAGAAGTAAATCAAGTGCTGGCTGGCTGCAGGAACACTTTCGTGATACCTATGTCAAGAGATCGCAGCGTGATGGCTATCGATCTCGCGCCAGCTACAAGTTGCTTGAAATTCATAAAAAAGACAATTTGATCAAACCGGGTATGCAGGTACTGGATCTGGGCGCAGCGCCTGGAGGTTGGTCACAGGTTGTGGCCAAATTGGTAGGCAAAAAAGGACGGGTGGTTGCCTCGGATATCTTGATGATGGAACCCCTCAGCGGTGTTGAGTTCGTCGAGGGTGATTTTTCTGAGGACAGTGTGTATCAGGAGATACTGGGAAAACTTGGTGGTGAACCGGTTGACCTTGTAATTTCGGATATGGCCCCCAACATGAGTGGGGTTAGCGCCGTTGACCAGGCCCAGTCCCTATGTCTTGTAGAGCTGGCGGTAGATATGGCCTCTCAGGTTCTGAAACCGGGGGGTAATTTTTTAACCAAGGTTTTTCAGGGCAGTGGTTTTGATGAATTATTATCTCTGCTGCGGTCTAAGTTCGATAAGGTGCTGACACGCAAACCGGATGCATCCAGATCGCGATCCCGCGAATTGTATCTACTAGCCCGTGGCTTCAAGGGTTGAAGGCCAGGGTTGACTCGCACTTGTAAGCGTAACGTGTGGTAGTTCAGGCCCAGGCCGGATTGTCCGCAGCATTCAGAAAGCTCGTTAAATAGAGAGGACGTTGCCTTGAATAATATGGCAAAAAATCTAGCCCTTTGGCTTATTATCGCCGCGATACTGTTGACTGTTTTCAACAGTTTTAATGTTGAAAAGAAAGATGAGCAGCTCAATTACTCCGAATTTGTTGCCCAGGTACAAAGTGGTCAGGTTAAACGGGTGGTTATCGATGGTTACATCATTACCGGCGAGCATAGTGATGGCAGCCGCTTTGAAACTGTCCGACCAGCCCTTCAAGACCCGAAATTGATTGATGACCTGCTCGAGCAGCGGGTTGATGTTGTCGGTAAAATGCCGGAGCAGCAAAGTATCTGGAGCCAGCTTCTGGTTGCGGTTTTCCCCATTCTGGTTATTTTGGCTGTTTTTATGTTTTTTATGCGCCAGATGCAGGGTGGTGGTGGAGGCGGCAAAGGCCCCATGTCATTTGGTAAGAGCAAGGCCCGGTTGCTGGGAGAGGACCAGGTTAATACAACCTTTGCTGATGTAGCTGGAGTTGAAGAGGCTAAGGAAGATGTCCAGGAATTGGTGGAGTTTTTGCGTGAACCCAGTAAATTCCAGCGCCTGGGTGGTCATATGCCACGCGGTGTTCTGCTGGTTGGCCCACCAGGAACCGGTAAAACACTGCTGGCCAAAGCAATTGCTGGAGAAGCCAAGGTACCATTTTTTACCATTTCTGGTTCCGACTTTGTAGAGATGTTCGTGGGTGTAGGTGCCTCCCGTGTGCGCGATATGTTTGATCAGGCAAAAAAGCACGCGCCCTGTATTATCTTTATAGACGAAATTGATGCTGTGGGTCGGCACCGGGGTGCAGGTATGGGTGGTGGTCATGATGAGCGTGAGCAGACCCTGAACCAGTTGCTGGTGGAGATGGATGGTTTTGAAGGTAAAGAGGGCGTCATCGTTATTGCCGCCACCAACAGACCCGATGTCCTTGACCCCGCTTTGCTGCGTCCAGGACGTTTTGATCGCCAGGTCGTTGTGGGGCTGCCTGATATCAGAGGCCGCGAGCAGATCATGAAGGTGCATATGCGTAAAGTACCTCTGGCAGAGGATGTATCTTCCAACATGATCGCACGGGGGACTCCGGGTTTTTCCGGAGCGGATCTGGCCAATCTGGTTAATGAGGCAGCACTATTCGCAGCGCGTTCTGGCAAGCGGGTGGTGGGTATGCAGGAGTTTGAGCTGGCCAAAGATAAAATTATGATGGGTGCCGAAAGGCGCTCAATGGTGATGTCTGAAAAAGAGAAGCGTAACACGGCCTATCATGAGTCCGGTCACGCCATTGTTGGACGCTTAATGCCTGAGCATGATCCAGTCTACAAGGTCAGCATTATTCCCCGAGGGAGGGCTTTGGGTGTGACCATGTTCCTGCCCGAAGAGGACCGTTACAGTCTCAGCAAGAGATCATTGATCAGTCAGGTTTGTAGCCTGTTCGGTGGCCGTATTGCCGAAGAGATGATTCTTGGCAGCGATGGAGTGACGACCGGGGCGTCCAATGACATACAGCGCGCCACCAACATGGTGCGCAGCATGGTGACCAAATGGGGTCTCTCTGAGAAGCTGGGTCCGCAGATGTATGAAGAGGATGAGGGCGAGGTCTTTTTAGGTAGGGCCGCAGCGACAGGTCACACCAGTCATGTCTCCTCTGAAACTCGGCGCATGATTGACGAGGAGATACGCACTATTATCGATGACTGCTACAGTACAGCAAAGAAATTGCTGGAGGAAAATATCGATAAACTGCATGCAATGTCGGATGCACTGATGCAGTATGAGACACTCGATTCTGATCAGATAGATGATATTATGGACGGTCAGGCACCGCGACCACCAGCGGGTTGGGATGACAAATCGTCGGGCTCCACTGAGAATTCAGATGAGGCTCAGGAAGAAAACACCTCCCCCAGATCAAATGGTAGCAACGAACAGTCTCAGGATGAGAGCGACGACTCTATGGATAGTAGCCCTGCGAAGGAGCGCTAGCGCTTAATAATTTACTGCTGATGACCCCTATCCCCCGGTTACACTGTGGAGGGCTTGTGCTGGACTTGGCGCGCCCTCAGGTGATGGGGGTGCTGAACGTGACGCCTGACTCCTTCTCTGATGGCGGTTGTTACTTTACCGGCCAGAAACCAGATATTGGCAAAGCGCTCACTCGAGCTCAAATAATGATAGATGAAGGCGCTGATATTATAGATATCGGGGGTGAGTCAACCCGCCCCGGTGCCGCGCCTCTAACCGTTCAGCAGGAGTTGGACCGGGTGATCCCGGTACTGGAGGCGATTAGTAAAAACCTGTCGGTAGTTATCTCAATTGATACCAGTTCGCCAGAGGTGATGCTGGAATCTGCGCGGGCAGGAGCAGGGATGATTAACGATGTACGGGCGCTTCGCCGCCCCGGTGCGCTGCAGGCGATGGCGCAGTTAGACCTTCCTATCTGTCTTATGCATATTCAGGGCGAGCCTGAGACTATGCAGAACAAGCCTGAATATCTAAATGTGGTTGAAGAGGTGCAGCACTTTCTGCGAAAAAGGGTGCGCGCCTGTGAAGAGGCTGGGATAAAGCGATCCAGATTACTCATCGATCCTGGTTTTGGATTTGGCAAATCTCTGGAGCATAACCTACAATTATTGAACCAGCTGGGTCAATTCCAAAGCTTGGAATTGCCAGTTTTGGTGGGGTTATCTCGAAAATCCATGATAGGACAGGCTCTGGGAAGAGCGGTTGAGGATAGATTGTACGGCAGCCTGGCGCTGGCCGTGCTGGCCGTAGACAGAGGAGCAAGGATTATCCGTTGTCACGATGTGAGGGCAACAGTGGATGCGGTACAGATGGCGGCAGCGGTTCTCAAACAGGAAGCAAATTGACAATGGAAAAGAAATATTTCGGTACCGATGGCATCCGTGGGCAGGTGGGCGAGGCTCCCGTTACTGCAGAGTTTATGCTTAAACTTGGCTGGGCTGCGGGCAAGGTTTTCGCCGCACAGGGTTTTAGTGATATTCTGATCGGCAAGGATACCCGTATCTCTGGTTACATGTTTGAATCTGCGCTGGAGGCAGGGATTATCTCCGCAGGGGTGAATACTCGAATGCTGGGGCCGATGCCGACCCCCGCCATCGCTTATCTTACTCGAACCTTTCACGCCCAGGCGGGCATTGTTATCAGTGCATCTCACAACCCTTACCAAGACAATGGCATTAAGTTTTTTTCCGGTCAGGGCAAGAAATTACCCGATGAACTGGAGTACGCCATAGAAGATCAGCTAGATAGGCCTATGACCACGATGGCATCGGATCGTCTGGGAAAGGCTTCCAGAGTATCTGATGCAGCGGGCCGCTATATCGAATTTTGCAAAAGCACTGCACCCTGGGGTACCAGTCTGGAAGGACTCAAAATAGCAGTGGATTGCGCCCATGGTGCAACATACCATGTCGCACCAGCTGTTTTTAGCGAATTGGGGGCCAAGGTGCATACTATCGGCGTACAGCCCGATGGGCTCAATATTAATGAAGGTTGTGGATCAACCAACCCTGAACTGCTCTGCAACACTGTTTTGGAGCAGGGGTGTGACCTGGGCGTTGGTTTTGATGGTGATGGTGACAGGGTCGTGATGGTTGATCATAAGGGTGAGGTAATCGATGGCGATGAACTCATCGTTATGATCGCCCGCCAGCGACAGTCACTGAATCGGCTTCCAGGCGGCGTGGTGGGTACTCTGATGAGTAATCTGGGCATGGAGTTGGCGTTGGCAGAGATGGACATCCCCTTTAAGCGGGCCAAAGTGGGTGACCGCTATGTTATGGAGCAACTGTCACTGCATGGTTGGCAGATAGGGGGAGAATCCTCTGGGCACATTATTTGTCTTGATAAAACCACCACCGGAGATGGAATTGTTGCTGCACTGCAGGTGCTCGGGTTTATGGTCAAGGAAGAACTGAGTTTGTACGAGCTAAAGCAGGGAATGAAAAAATTACCGCAAACTATGATCAATGTCAGAATGAGGGAGCGTTCGGACCCGACCTGCCATGTTGAGGTACAAAACGCCATAGAAGAGGTGGAGCAAAAGTTAGGTGAGCAGGGTAGGGTGCTGCTCAGACTTTCCGGAACCGAACCGTTGGTAAGGGTGATGGTTGAAGGGGAAGATGAAAAGCTGGTCGGCGAGGTAGCGCATTATTTGGCAAAGCAAGTTAAATCAGTGATGGCATCATGATGATTTTGGCTGGCCCTACAGGCTCAATATTAGCAGTCTAGCTTGTAACTTGCGGCTAACTTGGTTAGTATTGGCGCCGCTCTGGAGTGGGTAATTATTTAATGCGGCAAAAACTGGTTATAGCCAACTGGAAGATGAATGGCGGTAAAGCACACCTTTCTGGTTTGCTTGATAAGTTCGCAGCTGGAATATTGAAACCTGCATCTGTGGTTGTCTGCCCCCCCTCTATCTATATCCCGCTAGTTGAGGAGCAACTTTTAGATTCCGCAGTTTTGCTGGGTGCTCAGGATGTAAGTCCGTATGCGGGTGGCGCTCACACTGGCGAGGTGGCTATCTCCATGTTACAGGAGTTTGGTTGCACTTATGTGATTGTGGGTCATTCAGAGCGGCGCAACTACCAGGCTGAAACTGATCAACTGGTGGCCGACAAATTTGCAGCAGTTATTGCAGGTGGTTTGACCCCGGTACTCTGTGTAGGGGAGACCCTCGACGAGCATGACCGGGGAAAGACCAAAGCCGTTGTGTTAAGGCAGCTTGATGCGGTCATTAAAAAAACCGGGATTGAGGTTTTTAACCAGGCAGTTGTCGCCTATGAACCTGTCTGGGCAATTGGTACCGGTAAAACCGCAACGCCGGATCAGGCGCAACAGGTTCATGCGTTAATCCGTAGTCGAATAGCTGAGTTGAGCGGAACGGTCTCAGAGCAGCTAAAGATTCTATACGGTGGTAGTGTTAAAGCGGCCAATGCACAGGCACTTTTTACAATGCCTGATATAGACGGTGGTCTGGTAGGTGGAGCGTCCCTCGACGCTGAAGAATTTACTACAATTTGCAACGCAGCAGGCTGATTGATGGAAAGTATCATTTTAATTGTACATGTGTTGTTAGCATTGGGCATTATAGGGCTGGTGCTTTTACAACAGGGTAAAGGCGCAAGCACTGGCGCATCATTTGGTGCTGGGGCTTCTGCAACAGTTTTTGGTAGTGAGGGGTCTGGGAGCTTTTTGACGCGCACCACTGCAGTACTGGCTACCCTGTTTTTCGTGACGAGCATGGGGCTTGCCTTTGTTGCCAAAGAGAAGGCTAGCATTGGAGTTGAAGTGGGTATGCCCGATCAACAACTGATTGATGCGCAGGCAGAGGCTTTACCGGTGCTTTCTGAGGAGGGAATGCTTCCAGACTTAGACTTGGCAATACCCACTGATTCCGATCTGCCTGCCGTGAATTCAGAGGTACCCACTGTAGACGAGTAGTTTAAGTTTATGCCCAAGTGGTGGAATTGGTAGACACGCTATCTTGAGGGGGTAGTGGCGCATGCCGTGCCGGTTCAAGTCCGGCCTTGGGCACCATTCATAAGTTTGTCGAAATCCGGCAAAGTCCTAAAACCCGCGTAACTGCGGGTTTTTTTGTGCCGGACGATGCGGTTATTATCTGCAACTCTTGTTGCATTTGCCTCTTGATGAGGCGTTTTTTATAGATTGGGTACAACCATTGGACCTGAAATCTATGCCTCGCTGGAGGCGCTACCTGCTCTTTCTGGTTATATAGCCTCGCCCCCCCCCCGATAGGAGTTTCTAAAATCTAGAAAGCTTTGGCTGTATAATCCTAGAACCCTCAGTTGGACAGGATAGAGTGTGCGTTTGTGGCGGCTCAGGGCAGGGCGCAATGACGCGGAATAGTTGTTCTATTCCAAGGAGTTGCAACGCTGCACTGTGCCGCCACAAACATGCAATCTGCCCTGTAGCGCAACTCACCCAGCGGGTGAAGAAATAGATCGAAATTAATTACATCTATATCAACAAGTTACTATTGGAATGGAGCGGTCAACTGAGGAATCTAGGATAATGGTTAGCAACAAAACAGGCATTCAGTAAGCTATGGGCTTCTACCTTCACAAGTGGCAGGGCTATAATGAAATTTATTGGGTTTTTGACGTCAGTTTTGCATAATGTCTGAGTTGATTAGTTATCTTGTAGTTGACAGATCCTGGGGGGAATTTGTCATCAGCAGTTTTAACGCCCATTTTTTGGCCTGTCAGCAGCCCCATCGCCTCATCAACTGAGCTAACCGTATAGATACCAAAGTTTCCATTTTTAACAGCGTTAATCACCTCATTAGAGAGCATTAAATTGAGCTGGTTGGTGGCTGGAATAATCACAGCCTGGGATCCGGTTAAGCCTCGAGCCTTGCAGATATCAAAGAATCCCTCAATTTTTTCATTCACGCCACCAACGGACTGTACTTCACCGAACTGGCTGACAGAGCCTGTCACCGCAATATCCTGACGCAGTGGAATATTAACCAGGGCCGAGAGCAATGCACACAGTTCGGCGAGTGAAGCGCTGTCCCCATCGATAAACCCGTAGGATTGCTCGATTGCGATGTGGGCTGCAATGGCGAGAGGGAAGTTTTTTGCGTACCGCCCACAAAGATAACCCGATAAAAGCAGGACTCCTTTTGAGTGGACGGCCATACCCAGTTTTACTTCGCGTTCAATATCTACAACCCCACTGTTTCCTGGGTGCACAGTAGCGGTTATCCGCATTGGGCTACCGAACCGGGTTTCTCCGACCTGAATGATCGACAGGCCATTCACTTGTCCGCCCGCGCGACCATCGGTTGCTATCCGCATGGCTCCAGAGAGAATATCTTCGAGTGTGCGATCACGAAGGCGAGCATTCCTGAATTTGCGGGCCTCCAGCGCCTGTTCAATGTGTATTGGCTCAATAATTTCTTGGGCGCATTGGATTCTCTGATGATTGGCTTCAATCGCTATTTCCAGTATTTGATCAATATGGGCAGAGAGTTTCAGTTGATGTTCTGCAAGGCGACAGGCATGTTCAGCCAGTTGTGCAATAGCGGCGGGAGTAAGCTCTGCAATGTCAGATTCTCTGGCTTTTGAGTGTAAAAAATAGGCAAACTGCTTCAAATTTGCGGGGCTCGCCTCAAATTCGGCGCTGAAATCAACAAAAACCTGGAAAAGCTCATCAAAATCACGATCAAACTGAGCAAGCGCATAATAGACATCCCTCGGACCAATCAGAATAATTTTTACATTTAGCGGGACGGGTTCTGGTTTCAAGCTGAAGAGGTGGCCAGATGTGGTTTCGTTGGAGGGAGCCTCGGTAGTGATTTTTCCTTCGCGTAGCGCACGCTTCAGTGCGTCCCAGCTTGTGTGGTCAGCTAATACTTTTTCAATATCAAGCACCAGGTAACCACCATTTGCACGATGTAATGCTCCCGCTACGATCTGCTGAAAATTGGTCGTGGCAATGCCATTTTTTGGAGAAAAGTTAATTTGCCCAAACAGGTTGGGGTAACTGGGATTGGATTCGCAGACAATGGGCAGCCCGGATTCCACACCCGAACGAACCAGAAGGTTGGGACGGTACAGGTTTTCCAGAAGCTTTCGTTTGCTGCTGATCAGGTTGCTGGAATCACCTTCACCGGTTGCGCTAAAATGCTCCTCAATCACACGAGGCAGATGCTTTCTGATCTGAGCCAGGTAGATCAAAACACCAGCTTCACCCTGGTAGGCTTGTTGCAAATTATCAAACAGGGGTTTTAGTGATTGGCTGATGGTTTGTTGATACAACTGGCGCAGTTTTTCATTCAGATCCCTTTGCCATTGTGGAAGCTCAAGCAAAGCCTCATTAAGCTGGTTTTCCAGTTCAATTACATTTTGATGAAATTTTTCCCGTTCTGTCTCTCCCATTTGAGAAAAGATGGCTTCGTCAGCAATCTCTCCCTCAATAATCGGAGTAAAAGTGATAGTGCCATTTTCACGGAAGAGAGCGATTTTTCTGGAAAAGGCTGAGCGCTCAATAACTGAAACAGCTTTTTCGTAAGTATCGTCAAAGACTCTTTGGATAGAGTTTTTTTTCTGCAGGAAAGAGGGGTGTTCGAAAATAGCTGGGAAGGTGGCTAAAAGTGATTCAATCAACTGATCAATAGTTTTCTGTAAAGATTCTCCCTGTTGTTCGGGAAGGCTGATACAACGAGGTTCGGTCGGATTTTCAAAATTATTCACATAAAGCCAGTCATTGGGTGTATTACCACATGTAGCGATTGGCTGTAGGTAGCTTGTTATAGACCGGGTTCGTCCTGTTCCGGTTTCTCCTGCCACATATAGGTTGTAACCGGTTTGATTGATGCTGATGCCAAACTCAAGTGCCTGAGTTGCTCTTGGTTGCCCCAGTATTTGATTAAATTCAGGTGGTGAGGTTAAGGGTTCAAAGTTCAGCTGGTCGGGCAGAATGTGTTTGGTTAATTGTTCTACAGCCAACTTTTTTGCTGAGCCGTCATCTTTCATACCTGAACCCATATGTTAGCTATTGAAATTGCAAATTAGCCATCTGGTTATGCCAGTACAGATTTATATCCAGCCTTTTTGCCTGCAATCCGTTTGAGAATCGTACCGGGAGGCTTTAGTATTTCAGGAATAACACCGTTTGATCCTACCATGAATAGGTTGCTATCTAGCGTTCATTTTCTCGCTTATTTAGCGCAGGTAGCTGGTTGGCGCTGAATTTTGGTAGCCCAATAGTGCAAATAGAGGCAGTGGTTTTTCATTCTGAATCAACCCTTGAGCATTATCGTAGTACTGCTAAAGGAGGCGGAAATGCCACTACAAGAGCCGATATCTGGCTGAATATAAACTAATCCGCATTCTATACCTTGCTTTTTTGAGTTAAACGACAGGCTCGAGTAGGTAAAATTGAATCCCCTGAGCTTAGTTTCAAGCAGCTATACAGGCACCAAAAAATATTCTATTCTGCTTAGTCCAACTTAATAACGTAAAAAGATTGCTCAGGTTGCATCATGTTAATGGTTGATGTCAGCTAAGCCTAACGTCTCGGGGGAAGAATGAAAAAGAGTATCTATACCGTGCTTCTCGGTACCTTCTTGCTAATGTCAGTAGGTAGTCAGGCTCAATTACTATCCAAAGACCTGGCGCTTGCTGAAAAGGCACGTGAAGCTGTTGGTCAAATTAATGGTACGACCATTTTTGCTGCTGAAAATAATCCAGAAAATTGGCTAAGCCACGGCCGAACCTATAGTGAACAGCGTTACAGCCCGTTGAAACAGATCAATAAAGAGACAGTTAAAGATCTAGGGCTTGCCTGGCAATGGGATACAGGAAGAAAACGGGGACTAGAAGCATCACCATTGGTTGTCAATGGCGTTATTTATACCAGCGGCACCTTTAGTGAAGTCATTGCGCTTGATGCAAAAACTGGAAAGATGATCTGGAGAAATGACCTTAATGTTGATAAGGCACGGACTAAATATGCGTGTTGTGATGTCGTAAACCGCGGGGTTGCGGCATGGGAAGGAAAAATTTTTATCGGTACCATCGATGGCCGACTTGTTGCCCTTGACGCGATGACCGGAGAGATTATTTGGGACACGTTGACCATCGACCTGGACCGGCCCTATACCATTACGGGTGCACCAAGAGTGGTTAAGGGCAAGGTCATCATTGGTAATGGTGGGGCTGAATTTGGTGTTCGGGGCTATATCACCGCTTATGATGCCACCACTGGTGAGCAAGCTTGGCGCTTCTACACTGTACCGGGAAACCCAGATCTTGGTTTTGAAAATGATGCCATGAAGATGGCGGCTGAAACCTGGGGTGGAGGCCCCTGGTGGGAAGTCGGTGGTGGTGGTACCGTCTGGGACTCGATGGCTTATGACCCAGAGCTGGACCTGCTCTATATCGGTGTGGGCAATGGCTCGCCCTGGAATAAGCATATTCGTAGCCCGGCAGGTGGCGACAACCTGTTTCTTTCTTCTATCGTTGCGGTTCGCCCTGAAACCGGTGAGTACGTCTGGCACTATCAAACTACACCTGGGGAAGCTTGGGACTATACCGCTACACAGCACATGATTCTCACAGAACTGGAAATTGAGGGCAAGCGGCGGAAAGTTATTATGCAGGCACCCAAAAATGGTTTCTTCTACGTTATCGATCGTACTAATGGCGAATTTATTTCTGCTGATAATTACACAGCTGTTTCCTGGGCGACACATATCGACCCAAAAACAGGTCGGCCGGTAGAGACTGACAACAGTTATAAGGATAAAGGACAGCTCCAGTTTCCATCTCCTCTTGGTGGCCATAACTGGCAACCGATGTGCTTTAGTCAGGACACCGGTTATGTCTATATTCCCAGTCGTGATGTTAGCTTTTATTATCAAAACGTAGATAATTTCTCACACAAGCCCGGTGACTGGAATGTTGGTGTGCCGGTGATGAAAGACACTCGAGTGCCAACATGGTTAGACCCTATGCTGGTGAAAAAATTGGGTCCTTCAATGGTGCGGGGTTTTTTACAAGCCTGGGACCCTGTTAAACAAGAGCGTGTCTGGAAAGTTGATCATGATGCCGCGTGGAATGGTGGGTTGCTGTGTACGGCTGGAAACCTGGTATTCCAGGGTAATGCGACGGGCCATTTCGTTGCCTATGCTGCGGAAACGGGCAAAAAGGTTTGGGAGTTTGATGCTAAGCATGGCATTATCGCGCCGCCTGTCACCTACACTATAGATGGCGAGCAGTACATTACGGTTTTGGCAGGCTTTGGTGGGTCTGTCGGGCTTTCTTTCAGTGTTACCGTAAAGAATCGTGAAGACGCGCACCCTACAGGTCGAGTATTGACGTTTAAGTTGGGCGGGAAGGCAGAGCTGCCTGATCAGCCAAGGGTGCCGGAGATTATCCCAGAGCCCCCAGAGCTAACGGCCTCCAAGGAGACAATTGAGCAAGGCAACGAGCTCTATCATACCTACTGTGTTTACTGTCATGGACCTGGTGCGATTAGCTCTACTGCAATGAAAGATTTACGTTATATGGATAAAGCGACACATGAAATGTTTGTGCCGATTGTGCTGGGTGGGACGCTTTCCCATGAGGGTATGGCTGCTTACAGTGATCTGGTGAATGAAGAGCAGACCAGGGCGATTCACGCGTATTTGAGCAAATTGGCTCATGATATTCGTGATTCTCAGGACGACGGTGCGCTCTGGGTTTCAACAAAGCAGGCGTTCTATTCAGTGATAACTTCGGTAGCCAGTGGTTTAACCAGCTTTTCCAGATGGTTATTGGATGAAGGATCGGACTAGTTTTATCTGCTGACAGGCCAGGAAATAGGGGCTCGGCAATACGACCGGGCCTTTTCCTGGACTCTTTTAGGTAAAGGCTGACCGCCACTGCTAAAGTTTATAATGATCTAGTGCTTTTTCATAAGCCGCAAAAACCTCATCTCCAAAACAGCTTAAATAAACCATCTGTAGCTGGTCATTGTTTTTCAGCGACTCACTTAATGTCGAGATGGCAATAGGTGCAGCCTGACTGACAGGGAAATGATAAACACCACAAGAAATTGCTGGAAAGGCGATGGATTCAAGCTGGTATTCTTTTGCCAATCTCATGCACTGGGTATAACAACGGGTCAAAAGCATTGCCTCATCCTTCATGCCATTGGACCAGATTGGCCCCACCGTATGGATCACCCATTTTGCCGGAAGTTGAAAACCCTCGGTAATCTTTGCCTGCCCAGTCTCGCAACCTTTAAGCTGGCGACAGGCCTCAAGCAATTTTGGCCCCGCTGCCCGATGAATCGCACCATCAACACCGCCACCACCCAACAATGAATGATTGGCTGCATTAACAATCGCATCAACCTCTAATATTGTAATGTCGACCTGGATAATTTTTAGTCGTTGCATTGTCTGATGTTATCTAACACGCCCCATGCCTTCAAGTGTGCCCCATGTTATTCCTTCTTGAAGATGCTTAACCTCAGCAACAGACCTGTTGTTACATTTAAGCCGCGGCTAAACAGTCAGGGAGGTGCTTCCAGTTTGTTGCTTTCGGTGTCAGACTGCGGCTAACCACTCCTCTAGCAGTAGGTGAAGCCTGATGATGAGTAGCGATTTCCTTGAAATACGAAACCTCAGCAAGTCCTTCATTGAGGGTGACAGGAACAGGCTGATACTGAACTCAGTTAGTCTGAACGTTAAAGCAGGGGAGAGTGTCGCCCTGCTTGGCCGTAGTGGTTCCGGGAAATCCACACTGCTAAATCTGATCAGTGGAATAGATCAGCCTGATGCGGGCAGTATTGCGGTTGCTGGCACTGAATTAACAGCTCTGTCCGAAAAAGATCTTACCCTGTTTCGTCGTCATCATATCGGGTTCGTGTACCAGTTCTTTCATCTTTTACCGGGTCTTAGCGTAGCCGACAATATTCGTTTGGTGCTGGAATTGCAGCGTATGCCTCGGTCAGATATTGATATCCGTGTAGCGCAGTTACTACAACTTATCGGCCTGGCTGACCGTGCAAACTCATATCCGGATCGGCTTTCTGGTGGCGAGCAGCAGCGGGTGGCTGTTGCCCGGGCTATTGCCCATCGCCCACAGATAGTACTTGCCGATGAACCGACCGGTAATCTGGATGCCGAGACCGGAGCCCGGGTGCTGGCCCTGCTGCACCGCTTAGTGGGCGAGGACAATGTCTGTCTGATTTTGGTGACCCACTCCCTTGCGGTGGCAAAAAGCGCCGGGCGCGTTATGACACTCGAACAGAGCCTGCTTGCAGAGCGCGAGGGGGAGTTTGCCTGGTGACCAGAACCCTGTGGCGATTGGGTGGGCACTGCGTGCGTCAGCACCGTTTGCAAACAGTCCTGACGCTGCTTGGAATAATTTTGGCGGTCGCGGTGGTTGTTGCGGTTGATCTGGCCAATAGTAGTGCCCGGCGGTCGTTGGCGCTGTCCATGGAGATGCTGTACGGAAATGCGACTCACCGGGTCAGTGCGGGTGTTGAGAGTGTCCCTGAAGCACTCTATGTGCGGCTCAGAAAAGAGCTGCTGATTCGAAACAACGCTCCTCTTATCTCGGCTGAAATTAAGCTTAACGGAAAAAGTCTAACATTGATCGGCTTTGATCCTTTTGCTGCCATCTTGGCTCGGTCTGCACAGATCGGGTTTTCTGGCCTGCCGGAAAGAGCGCTTTTTCTTGAGCCTGGTACCGGTATGCTTGCCAGAGGGATGGCTGAAGAGCTGGCGATCAAAGTTGGAGACCGGGTCGTTATTGACTATCTGGGTCAGGCAAAGAAAATTCGGGTAGTGGGTTTTTTTGAAACACCCCATTCCGCAGCGAACGCAGTACTCATGGTCGATATAGCCGTGGCCCAGGAACTGCTAAACCGTATCGGTACTATTGATAGCATCGAGCTGATTTTGAACGATGAAACTCAAGCGCAAAGGGTTGCGGACTGGCTTCCTGAGGGTTATTACATCAATAGTCTTTCCGAGGGGCTGGATGCGAGGCTGGAGATGACACGGACCTTTCATGCCAATCTCACGGCCATGAGCCTGCTGGCCCTACTGGTGGGAGGTTTTCTGATCTATAACAGTGTGGAATTCAATGTGCTTCGTAGGCGCCAGCAGTGGGGTATCCTGCGTACTATCGGTGTTACCCGGAAAGAAATTTACGGATTAATTTTTGGCGAAGCGTTAGTGCTTGGGGTTGTCGGGACCCTTTTTGGTGTTCTGTTAGGAATATTTTTGGGGCAGTACCTGGTGGTATTGGTGACCAGAACCATTGATGATCTTTACTATGCACTGCAGGTACAGGAACTATGGCTTAGCCCTTTTTCACTGCTGAAAGGGTTGTTCCTGGGGATTGTCACAACGTTGTTGGCAGCTGTACTGCCCGCCATGGATGCCGCTCAAACAGCACCCATTTCAGTATTACAGCATGGTGCTGCAGTGCAACGGGTGCCAGACGGGCGCTTAAAGTGGCTTTTAATCGGGTTTTCAATGATGGGGGCGGGTATGTTGCTGGCTCGCTATAGTGGCTTTGGCTTAATAGCGGGGTTTATCGGGTTAGCGATGGTTATCGTCGGCTTCAGCCTGTTAATACCTTCGCTGGTACAGCTGTTGGCTTTTCTGTTGCAAAGAGCACCCTGTTTTTCAGGGCCGCTGTTCAGGTTGGTGTCTGCCAGCATCAGCGCATCGTTTAACAGAACAACTGTGGCGATAGTCGCCTTGACAGTGGCTGTTGCGACAACGGTTGGCATCGGCATCATGATCGGCAGTTTTCGTTTTACCTTTATTGAATGGATCGAGCAGTCCTTCAATAGCGATATCTATGTGTCAGCCAGTGGACAGTCGTCTGCGGTACTGCCTGCGCAGTTGGTGGAGCAGTTAAAGCATCACCCAGCAGTGGCTAAACTCTGGGAAAGCAGGGTGGTGCAGCTGGATTCGAAGCTGGGACCGGTTAGGGTAATGGCTATCTCCTACAACCCTGAGCATGGTCGTGGATTTAACCTCAAACAGGGCGATATCAAACCGGTGCGCAAGGCCTTTGCTGCGGGGGAGGGGATTCTGATTTCAGAACCTATGGCCTGGCGATTTAAACTGAAACCGGGTAATTCAGTGAGTTTTAACATCGGCAGTGGGTCGCTAAAGCTGCCTGTATTAGGGGTTTTTTATGACTATACCTCCAGTAGTGGTCTGATAATGATGCCTCAGAATCTGTATCGGACCAAGTGGCACGATGAAGCACTCACTGCGGTGGGGCTGTTTCGGAAAAAGGATGTAAGCGCCGAAGCCTTCGCTGCTCAGGTTCGGCAAATGGTCGAGGTTTACGCTGGGCGGGTCAGGGTTCGCTCGGATGCAGAGCTAAAGGCGATGTCGCTACAGATCTTTGACCGTACTTTTGCCATTACCCAGGTATTACGGTTATTAGCTGCCGGTGTAGCTTTTATCGGAATGCTCAGCGCCCTGCTTGCCCTGCAGCTTGAAAAGCGCTCCGAATATGCGTTGATGCGTGCACTGGGAGCAACGCCAATGGAGATGGTAGGGATGATTTTTATTCAAACCAGCCTGGCAGGATTGCTGGCGGGGCTACTGGCCATCCCTCTGGGTATTTTGATCTCTGATCTGCTGATCAATGTTATTAATCTGTACTCTTTTGGTTGGAGTATGCAGCATGTTGTGGCGCCGGGCCTGCTGGGGCAGGCACTGTTACTGGCATTAGCTGCAGCGTTGCTGGCTGCTATTTATCCTGCCTGGCGGGTTTCGAAGCTGAGTGTAGCTCAAGCGTTGCGGGGTGAGTAGATGCAAAATGGTCACTCTCTTTTTAGCCTTGTGCTCTTTCTGATACTGCTTTACGGGTGTGATTATCCACAACAAGAGCCCGCCCAGGTGTCATTGGTGAGCGCTTTGGGGAATAGTGCTGCGCAGGATTTAACCCGCTACCGGCAAGCGATAGCCATCCGGCCCTTTTCATTCCCAGAAGATCACAGCGCGCATCCGGGTTTTAAAAACGAATGGTGGTACTTTACCGGGAACTTGAAGACGCAGGATGGCCGCAGATTTGGTTATCAGGCAACTTTTTTTCGTATTGCTCTGAGCCCTGATATAGCAGAACGATCCTCAGCCTGGGCAACGCACCAGATATGGATGGCACATATGGCGCTTAGCGATTTTGAGACGGGTGAGCACATGACGGCGCAGAGATTTGCG
>Ga0190303_1000212_pt1 | contig 23576 bp, 18 predicted proteins | sample 48700701_MG_FD_161672 | JGI IMG/M metagenome (GOLD analysis project Ga0190303, IMG submission 161672) | Hydrothermal vent sediment bacterial communities from Southern Trench, Guaymas Basin, Mexico - 4870-07-0-1_MG | ecosystem: Environmental > Aquatic > Marine > Hydrothermal vents > Sediment ... | reverse complement strand
GCGGGGCCGGACTCCATATAATGGGTCGAAATCGCCAGTACGAGGGCAAATCCGGTGTTGAACAGGATCAGGGTGGTAAACACATAGAACAGCGTGTTGATCATGGTCTTCTGGGTGTCGGGCAAGGAAAACATGGTCTTGAAATTCTGCGTGGTAAAGCTCCAGCCGGTATAGGTCACATCGGTGATTGCGGCTGTTTCGGTCTCATTCAGGGTGACGCCAATGCCAGATATCGCCGCCAGAATTTCTTCTTCGGTATCATAGCGGGTATTGATGATCGAGCGCTCGAAATGCGCTGTGATCGCTTTGATTGCCCGCGTGCTTGGCGGGCGCGCATCCAGCTTTTTGATCGCCCGCTCAACATCGCGGCGGCTGTCAAAACTCTGGCCCAGAAACTTGGCTTCCAACTCTTTCAGGGCGGCGACGTCACTGCCGGCTGCACGTGCAGCTTCCAGCCCTTCTTCATCAATCGTGTAAACCACTTGCGTCAGTTTATCGGCAACCTCGTCCAGATCATAACGATCCTTAAGGATCTGCATTGATGATGGGGAAGCCATATATGCGCCACCGGTAATGCCCGTGGCCGTGCTCATGTTGGTAAAGCCAAACACAGCGGTCAGCACCACCGGCGCCAGAAAGAACAAGAATACAAAGACAAATGCAGGGGCCAGCAAAAATAACCCGAGATGTTTTGAATTACCCATAGTGCGCGCCCCTGATCAGTTGACCACTGGCGCACATTAGGCGCGCCAGTGGTCGTTAGTTTATTATTGGATGATGATCTTGTCGCCCAGTGCGGCCATCAACTCGGTTTCGACATCGGCAATCGCATCTTCCACCGATTTTTGACCGGTCCAAGAGGCTTCTAACCCGCCCCACATGATTTCCCAATATTGACCAAAGCTCACGTTATTGGGCATCGCGGTTGCATGTGGCAACAGACGTTCGGTCGCCTCGCGCGCCCAACGGTCACCCGAATAAAGTTCGATACTGGATTGCGAACGGGTGATCCCCAAGTGTGCGGATTTGATCGCGTGCAGGGTGTTGATCCGTGGCTCTGACGCAATTTGAACCAATGCAGCGGCAATTGCTGTTGCATCTTCGTTGTCCTGCTTGGTCAGCAGATAAACCAGCGGGTGGGTCAGCGTGTTGGCCTTGCCATTCGCGCCACCACCAGGGATCAGTGAAAACTGGATGTTACCAAAGAAATCATCCAACCCTTCCTTGGTGGTGTAGCGGGAATAGTGCCAGGTGCCGCCGTGCCACATGCCCGCCTTGCCATTGGCCACTTCGCCATACCACTGGTCCCACGGGGTGCCGATGTGGTTTTTACGGGTCACGCCTGCATCAACGGCATCAACAAAAAACTGGTAGAATTCAGTCATCGCCGCTTTGTCAAAGACCAGTTTGCCGTCGGCGTTTTCAATCGTGCCGCCAAAGCTGGTGTAGAACTGCCAGTAGTCAGGGCCATTGGAAACCCGTGGGTAAAAGCCGTAACCGGCCTCAACCAGTCCCGCGTCCTGAATCTTTTTGGCGTCGACCAGAACGTCTTGCAATGTGTAGGATCCCGACTGGATCGCGGCGGGCAACCCGTCGATGTCCGCGTCCGAATAGCCGATGCCACGCATATGGTCTTTCCAGAAAAAGAACGGGCGCGATTCAGCGTCTTGCGGCAGGCCGTACAGCTCGCCATTGAAAGACGCGATGTCGAGCAGGTTCTCGTAAATATCATTAATCGGCCATGAATCGACATCAACGTAATCTTCAATCGGAACGATCAGCCCCGACTGCGCCCATGACGCGATATCCTCGTGACCGGCCACAACGATGTTCGGGGCTGTGCCCGCTTCGGCGGCCAATGTTACGGCCTGCTTGAACTCGTCCCACTGCGTATAAGGCTTGCCCTCGATGGTGATATTCAGCTCTTCACCACGCACAGATGCCTCTGCTTCCAGCAGTCCGGCTGCAATTTTGATGGCATCGATTCGGTAATTATCGTTCGGGCCGCTACCGCCGGACCAGACCGAAATTGTGTAATCTTCGGCAAGGGCCGCGCCCGCGCCAATGGTCAGCATCGTCGTTGTAGCCAACGCTGCCAACAGGTTTTTTGTATGTATCATTTTAATTTCTCCCAGGTTTTCCGGTCATTAATTGACTCATGTTCGGACGTTCGCAAACGCCCCCTGATAGAATATAGGCACATTTTGCAAACGTGTGCAAAGATATTCCATATTTATCCTCAATAATATATTTATTCTAAATTTAATTCTGAGCCTCCTCTAAAGTAGGCACCGTTCTCTTGCTGCTAGTAAGTTGAATGGTGTTGTCACGTTAACTACCGGCATTTGCAGGAAGTGGCATTGGTCGGTAATTGTTGCTGATGATCAAATCACGCCTCAGCTACAAACGTCACCGTTTTCCTCCCGAAGTTATCTCCCATGCGGTCTGGCTCTATTGCCGGTTCAATCTGAGCTTCCGTGAGGTGGAAGAAATGTTTCTGGAGCGCGGTATCGATATTTCATACCAAACGATCCGCTGATGGGTTGAAAATTAGGGCCCGCTATTGCGCGAGGATTACGTCGCCGACAGTCTCAACCGGGAGATATCTGGCATCTGGACGAAGTCGTTGTCACGATTAAGGGCCATAAATTTTGGTTGTGGCGTGCGGTTGATCAGCATGGTGTCGTTCTGGACTAAATCCTTCAGGGACGGCGCGATACGGCCGCGGCCAAACGTCTACTTACTCGATTAATGAAGAAGAACGGGCAAGCCACGAAACGTTTCATTACCGACAAACTGCGATCTTATGGGGCCGCCAAACGCGAGATTGCGCCAGGAGTCGAACATCGATCTCACAAAGGTCTAAATAATCGCGCCGAGAACAGCCATCTGCCGTTTCGAAAACGTGAAAGGGCAATGCAGGGCTATCGATCCCCAGATAATCTGCAACGGTTCGTATCGATCCATTCAGCCATCCGGAATTGCTTCTCCGTTCCTGCCCGTCGTCGTTCCGCCCTGACAATTATATATCACCGCTTAGAGGCATTTGACACTTGGAATACCATGGCCAGACCCGTTTGAATATCAGCACCTTGGCTTTTTCAAAGTAAGCCCGTTAACGTGACAACACCGGTTTTACTACAACCTGCGCCACAAAAATGGGGCGCAGGTTTGTAGGGTTCGAGGTTATGCGGCGGCCAGCAACTCGGGCTCATTGCGGTGGAGCGTCTCGATGCCCTGATCCAGCACATCCCTGTTTTTACCCATCAACGAGACCAGTGCCTTGGCCCGTCCGTGATCCAGTGTAGTGAAAAAATCAGACTTCGCCCCAGTTGCACAATGGGCCAGCAGACCGGAATTGGCATAGATCACCTCTTCATCGTCAAACCCCAGCGTAATCGCCTCGACCAAGCCCTGCGGTTGCTGCCGCGTAATACCGCGATAACCAACCAGCGCCGAGGCCGGTATCAGAACCGAAGGCGTGCCCAACAGGTCTGACGCCACCTCGCTTGTGATCATCAGCATCTGGTCCGGCATCACAAACAGATCGTCGCAATTGTCCAGCGCCCCGCCGGGCACATGCAAGATACCTGCCAGCGCATAGCCGCCATGATCGGCCCCGTAGTAGCTGCGTTCAACACGGCGCAACTGACGCAATCCTCCGTCAAAAGTCTGCACATGGTCGCCAACCCGCAGCAGTTCGACCTGCCGCCAGCCCACAGCTGTTTCCACCAGAGTGCCTGCAACTAGCCCCGCATTGCGTTGCGGTTTGGTGTTGACGGCGATGGTAGTCACAGTGGACAAAGTTTCGGTTTTCGGGGCGATGTTTTGTGTTTCAATCAGCATTTTCAATCTCCGGTGTTGTGTTGCGTTTCAGGGTTGCCCATCGGGGCGATGGGACAAGAAACGCGCAACAATTTGCCATATTTTCGTCATATATAGGGCAAACCAAAGGCAGCGTTTCACCATCTGGCGCAATCATCATACTTTGGCCATCTTCATGAACCGCTTGCTAACAATCGTTAATAGTCTGGAAACTATGATCGGGCCAAAGGGGCTATTTTGCCGGTTCCGCATCAATACGAATCAGGTGTGCAGCATCAAAATGCATAGCCAAACCGCAAAATATCCTCGGCGCAGAGATCGGCGATACATGCTGCATCGGCCTCACTGTAATAACTCCGGTAATCGGCATCGCGTTGGCTGGCATTGGCAACGGGCACATTTCCCAGTGAAAACCCCAGATGACCCTCAAGCATGGCTGTATCCTGCGACAGATGTTCCAGCCGGATGAATGAATCACAGCGTTCAACCCCGTTACGGTCTTTCATATACTGCCCGTAAGGTGCGGCCCGCATCGTTACCTTTATATGCGGGTCATTCAGAAATCCGCTGAAGTCCAGTTGTTGCGCCAATGCCACCGCAGGGTGGTCAAACGTCTGATCCTGCAGCCAGTGGTAATAGCTAACCATCATATCCCAAGGGTTGCGCACCAGCGTAAAGGTAAAGAAATCCTCGATCTCTTCTTGCGTCACCAGCCCGTAAATATCGGTCAGACGCGAATGTTTCCACAACCGGCCACTGCTCTGCACATCTTTTAGACGCTTACGGCGCCTCGCAGCCTTTGGTGTGTCGCCAATCAGGATATCATCCTTCATCGCCCGCCCCTCCAGCGCTAGCGTCAATGCTGTGCCGCCAGTTTTGGGGATATGGACAAAAATGTATTTGCGCCCGTGCGAAATGATCATGGGCAATGGTTACCCCATCCGCCGCCCCTCGCACAGGAAAAATGCCGCCGCTGCCGAATAGTCTTTGCAATTTTCGCGCGGGTCTCCAATATTATGGCGGAACAACCAACGGGGGTAAACGATGGGCTGGCTGTCAGATGAAACCGGACTGGATAAATGCGACGCGAATTTTGTGCCGCTCACCCCGCTGTCGCACCTGCGTCGCGCAGCACAGGTTTATCCCGATCACGAGGCGCTTGTTTATGGCAACATCCGGCGCAGCTACCGCGAATATTACAACCGCATCAGCCGCATCGCCTCGGCCCTGACCACTCTGGGTGTGCAATCGGGCGATGTGGTGGCCACCTTGTTGCCCAATATCCCCGCACAGGCCGAAGCGCATTTCGCCATCCCCGCCACTGGCGCGATCCTGAACACCATCAACATCCGGCTGGATGTCGATACGGTGGCCTATATCTTTGACCATGGGGCTGCGAAATTCGTGCTGGTGGATACACAGTTCCTGCCCTTGGCCGAAGCCGCCGTTGCCACAATGGGCACGCCGCCGATGATCATCGAGGTTGCCGACCCGCAGGCAGACCACCCCGCCACCGGTCGCCACCCCGAATACGAAGACCTGCTGGCCAAAGGCGACCCATCATATGAATGGGTCATGCCCCGCGACGAGTGGGAAAGCATTGCGCTGAACTACACCTCCGGCACAACGGGCCGACCCAAAGGCGTGGTCTACCACCACCGCGGCGCGTATCTGCAAACCATGGGCATGGTCGTGAGTTGGCAAATGGTGCTGCACCCGCGATACCTTGCCATTGTGCCGCTGTTCCATTGCAACGGCTGGTGCCACACATGGATGATGCCGCTGATCGGCGGCACGGTGGTCTGCATCCGCGACATCACCGCCAAGGCGATATATCAGGCGGTCAGCATTGAAAAGGTCACCCATTTCGGCGGCGCCCCGATTGTGTTGAACATGATCGTCAATGCTCCCGAAGAGGACCGTTTGCCATTCGAGCACCGCGTCAGCCTGCTGACCGCCGGTGCGCCCCCCGCCCCCGCCACCCTGACCAAGATCGAGGCCTGCGGCTTTGACGTGATGCATGTTTACGGGCTGACCGAAACCTACGGGCACGTCACTGAATGCTACTGGAACGAGGCCGCGTGGGGTTCCCTGCCCGAGGATGACCAAATCGCGATCAAGGCCCGCCAAGGCGTGGCATCACCGATGATGGACGACGTGACGGTGATGGACGCGGATATGAACCAGATCCCGATGGACGGCAAAACGCAGGGCGAAATCATGCTGCGCGGCAATGCGGTGATGAAGGGATACCTGAAGAACCCCGACGCCACTGCCGAAGCTTTTGCGGGTGGCTATTTCCACTCCGGTGACATCGCGGTGCAGCACCCTGATACCTATTTCCAGATCGCGGATCGCGCCAAGGACATCATCATTTCGGGTGGCGAGAATATCTCCTCGGTCGAGGTAGAGGGCGCGATCATGCACCACGATGCGGTTAGCCTGTGTGCGGTGGTGGCCAAACCGGATGATAAATGGGGCGAGGTGCCTTGTGCGTTCGTTGAGCTGAAACAGGGTGCATCGGCAGACGAGGCCGAGATCATCGCCTTCGTGCGGGCACGGCTGGCGGGGTTCAAAACCCCCAAACAGGTGGTGTTCATAGAGCTGCCCAAAACCGCGACGGGCAAGATACAGAAGTTTGAATTGCGGGTGATGGCGAAGGGTTTGTAGGGTGGCCCGCAAGCCCACGGTTTTATAGAAATTTGCATTCTCGGAAATCTGCAAGGCCGATTGCCACATAATTGGTTCAAATGGCTGCTTTGACCCAAGTTGCACAATGCTGCACCTTGCAATAGTGTCTGCTTTACTGATGCAGCAAATTCCCCGACATATGATCATGAACGACCACTATTCTCGAAACACTGCCGGTATTTCGGATGCCGAATTGGCATTCCAAGCCGATCCCGCCAATTGGCGGTATGGCCCAACCTTCGACGTCCGCTTTTTTTTCAGCCACTCGCTCGATTTCATCGACTTCGAGACTGCTTTACTGAATGATCCGCTTCGAATTGTCGATCCGAGGTTTGACACACCAGGCCGAGTGCTCCTTCGCCACGACCAATGGCCAAATTGCGTAGGTGCGCGGTACTATGACTTCCAGCGTTCCGACCGTCGTGAGCCGACAATCGTGTTCTATCCAAAACAGTATCGCACAGTGCTGGGCGGAAAGCTGTTTACCAGTGGACGAGACGGGGCTCTTGGTGAGTTTTTGGAACCCATCATTTCCCTCGCGTTCCGCATCAAGGCGGCATGCGACGCTCATGAAGTCCTGCTGTTTTCGCAGGATTTCTACCCAAGAAAGGAGTCAAAAACTGAGGTCTTACCGGGCGTGTTTCTAGCCGAACCTATTTTCGAAGCATTGAAATAGTTGGTATCGGAGCCCGATGGCGACTGTAGACAAGTTACCAGAAATCTAGTGAACATTGGAGCAGTCGCAGCGAATGGCAGTAGAGTCCCCTTTTCTGACCATTTGGCCGCCTACCCTCTTCTCCAACCGCAATCACTCACCCTCCCCGCCTTCAACCCGATTGGCACAGCGCCGCAGTTGCGCTATCATCCCCCTAATCAAACGAGGCAATTGAGCAGGCCCACCAAACGATGACAGCACTATCCGAATATGAACGGCTTGAATCCTCTGGTCTGTGGCGTGGCCCGCCCGAGGACCAGAACCCCGATGTTGAACCCCAGAGGCGCGAAGTGATCGTATCATTCGGCAACGCCAGCATTGTGTTGTCCGACAAAAATGACAACCCGCTGGCCCATTGGTCCCTGCCCGCCATCCAGCGTCTAAACCCGAAAGAACGCCCCGCCATTTACAGCCCCGACAGCGATGCCGTTGAAACGCTTGAAATCAGCGACGACACCATGATTGGCGCGATCGAGAAAATCAGCGCCGAGATTGAACGCATGCGCCCCCGCCCCGGCCGGCTTCGTTGGGGGCTTTTGGGTGGTTTCGTGGCGGCGACTGCCGCGCTGGCGATATTCTGGCTGCCCGATGCAATGATCCGCCACACCGTTTCGGTTATTCCGGCGGCCAAACGGCTGGAAATCGGCCAGTCGCTGGTGGCCAATATAAAACGCGTTTCAGGTCAGGCCTGCACCACTCCGTTTGGCAGCCGCGCACTGGATGCGCTGGGGACGCGCCTGTCAAAGAACCAGCCGGTAAAACTGATGGTCCTGCCCTCGGGCGTGACCAAGGCCACCCATTTGCCGGGCGGGTTTATCCTGTTAAATCGCGCCTTGATCGAGGACTATGAAGAACCCGATGTCGCCGCAGGATATATACTGGCAGAACAGTTGCGCCGCGAGCAGATGGACCCGTTGGATCCATTGCTGCGCTCGGCAGGTTTGCGCACCACTTTCACATTGCTGACCACGGGCGATATATCGAATGAAGCACTGGCCAATTACGCCGAGCACCTTTTGACCACACCGCCAGCCGAAATCAGCACCCAGAATTTACTGGCAAAGTTCAAAGCCACCAATCTGCGCTCGTCGCCTTATGCCTATAGCGAAGACCACACAGGCGAGACCACGATAGACCTGATCGAGGCCGACCCCTTTATCAATGCAGCACCCGCACCTTTGCTGACGGACGGGCAATGGATCAGCCTGCAGAGCATTTGCGGCGAATAACAAAGGCCCTGCAAATTAATGCAGAGCCTTTGCCGTTATCACTGTCCCTGTGATGATAGTCCGGTTGTTATCTGCGCAGTACCGCATCCCGGTATCCGGCACGCTTTGCTGCTGAAAGCGCGGCTTTCAAGTTCGCCTGCCGCTTGAACGGCCCGGCCAAAACGATCTGTAGCGATCTGCCGTTGCTTTGCACTTTGCTGACCCGCACAGGCAGCCCCATTGATTTCAGCCTGCCGATGGCTTTGCGTGCATTCGCGGCGCTACCATAGGTGCCGACCTGCACATATCGGTGCGTCGCAGCCGAGGTCGGGGCAGCAGCGGTGGAGGGGGCCGTTTTCGTCGATACCGCCACTAATGTCATTCTACCTTTACGGTCCCTTTGCACAACGATCCGGCGGCGCACATCTTGCCCTGTGGAAACCGCGACCAAACGGCTCGGAACGGTGTTTGTCCAAACCATTTCCATTTGCGCATGACCCTGTGCAGTGCCCCTTGCCCTATTCGGGTTCAGGCGCCCGTCATTCCAGACTGTATTATATCCGGCAGGCGGCTTGGTGGGGGTTGCAATGCGCACAACCCGTTGCGATGGTGTAGATGCGGTTGCCGCAACCGCAACGGCCCGTATCGGCCTTGGTGCTGCCACGCGGCGGGTTTGTGAACGGGGGATGTGCTGGGGGGCAGCGGTTGCTGTCTGCGCAGAAGCCATACGTCCAGTCGGGTCTTTTTGTTGCGGAGCGCAACGCACAGCCAATTTGCCAGCACTATTGATATAGGCCTGACTAAAGGTCGATGCAGTCGGACAGGCACTGCCCACCTGACGCACGATCTGTCGTGTCGGTCGCTGGGCAACAGGCTGTGGCGTGGGCGTGGGCGCTATCACGACGGGCGGCTGCACAACCCGACGCACAACACGCCTAGGTTTTGTTGGTGTGGGTGTGGGCACGGTTTGCTCAACAGAACGTGAGAAATTGGTGGGTGCGGGGGCCGAAGACGGCTTTGCTACCGGAGCACGAACCACACGTTGCGGCGCTGGTCTTGGCGTCGGCGCGGTTACCCGTGCCGGTGCCGGTTTGGGCGCTGGTTTGGGGGTCGGCGTCACAACAGCAGCCACCTTTGGCGGGGTTGGGGCCGGTGCCTTGGCAAATGTCGGTTTTTGCCGACATATCTGCTGACGGCTGCGCGATACCCGCGGCACCCAAGTGACATTGCCGCTAATGCCTGCACGTATGAAAACACAGCCCTTGCTGTCGACATACTGCCTGCCAGTAAAGCTGCTTGGTGGAAATTCGGCCGGAATACCCGCATTGCGCACTGTTTTGGCGCTGGCGGCCCCAAAACCAAGCGCCGCCACCAACATTGCGGCCGTGAATACTTTTGATATACGCATATGTACCCCCACAAGATATTGTGGCAATATGCAAGACAATCCCTAGTTTGTAAAGTTATTGTTGGCTTATTTAGTGCCGAACATACGGTCACCCGCATCCCCTAGTCCCGGCACAATATATCCTAGTTCGTTCAGCTTTTCATCTACCGCAGCCGTCACAATCGGCACATCAGGGTGGGCTTCTTTCATCCGCGCAATCCCCTCAGGGGCAGCTAACAGGCACAAAAACCGGATGTTGGTCGCCCCAGCCCCTTTCAGCAAATCAATCGCCGCAACGGACGAATTTCCGGTTGCCAGCATCGGGTCAACCGCAATCACCAGACGTTCGTCCAGTTCGGTTGGCACCTTGAAATAATACTGCACGGGTTGCAGGGTTTCCTCGTCCCGATACAGACCGACAAACCCGACCCGTGCTGACGGGATCAAATCATGCACCCCATCCAGCAGCCCGTTACCGGCCCGCAAAATCGAAATCAGCGCCAGCTTTTTACCCGCCAGAACCGGCGCATCCATTTCCTGAATTGGCGTTTCAATCCGTTTGGTGGTCATGTCCAGTTCGCGCGTCACCTCATAGGCCAATAGCTGGCTGATCTCGCGTAGCAATTGGCGAAACACCGCCGTGGACGTGGTTTTTTCCCGCATCAATGACAGCTTATGCAAAACCAATGGGTGGGATACGACGGTCAGATGTTCGCTCATGGGTTACTCCAATTTGGTTAGCAACGCGTTGCGTGTGGTCACATCGCAAAAGGCGGCGTTGGCAGCGGTTATGTTGATCTCTTTGAACACATCTATGTCCCAAGCGAAAGCCTGCGCGAGGTTGTTATATTCATTGTTCATTGTTGTATGGAAAAACGGTGGGTCATCGGTGGAAATCGTCACCTTAACCCCCGCACCCCGCAACCGCGCAATCGGGTGTGATACCCAGTCAGGATATAGATCAAGCGCGATGTTGGAACCTGGGCACACCTCCAACACGATCCCGCGCGCGGCCAATTCTTCGACCAGCGCCATATCCTCAATGGCCCGCACCCCGTGGCCAATCCGTTCAACCTTCAGATCGTTCACCGCATCGCGCACTGATTGTGCCCCGCCAAATTCCCCCGCATGTGCCGTCAAACGCAGCCCCGCCTCGCGGGCCATATCAAACGCATAGGCAAAATCCGCAGGTTTCCCCACGCCTTCGTCACCGCCAATGCCCAGACCAACGATCCAGTCTCCCGCTGTTTCCACAGCACACAGCGCCGTTTCCTTAGCCTTGTCAGGTCCGAAATGCCGGATCGGCGTGACGATCCCGCGCATGATAATCCCGTGCTGTGCCTGTGCAATATCCGCCGCCTCTTGCATCGCGTGCAGGTATTCGCGCCACGCGCCCACGTCCCGCCCGCCGCAGAAATCCGGCGACAGGAACGCCTCGGTATAGATCACCCCGTTGGCGGCGGATTGTTCCAGCACGGCCAAGGTTAGCCTTTGATAATCCTCGGGTGTTTTTAGAACCTCGGTGGCGCCCTCATAGACCCGCAGGAAATCGACAAACCCGTCGTAGGAATAATTCCCCTCGTCATCGAAGACACCCGACACATCCACATGTTTTTCCTGTGCCAGACGGCGGATAAATTCCGGCGGGGCCGCGCCCTCCAGATGCAGGTGCAATTCGACCTTTGGCATGTCATTCAAATTCATAGAAAGCTTTTCCCTGTTCCCTGCGCGGGCACGCCCAGATGGTCGGCCACACTCGCCGCCACATCAACAAACCCATTCAACCCAATCGGTTTCAGGCCAAGCCCGTATCCAATCACCGGCACCCGTTCGCGGGTGTGATCGCCACCAACCCAAGTCGGGTCATTACCGTGGTCCGCGGTAAACAGGATCAGGTCACCTTCGCGCATTTTGCCCAGCAACTCGGGCAGGCAGCTGTCGAACCATTCCAGCGCACGGGCATAGCCCGACACATCGCGCCGATGGCCAAACAGGCTGTCGAATTCGACGAAATTGGCAAAGGTAAACGAGCCATCAACCGCCTCGTCCGCCAGATCCATCAGATGGCCCATTAGCGCCTTGTCAGCACCTTTGCGCACTTCGTCGATCCCGTGGCGCGAGAAAATATCGCCAATCTTGCCAATGGCATAGACGTGTCGGCCCGCATCATGCACCCAGTCGCACAGCGTCGGCGCGGGCGGGGCCATCGCGTAATCATGGCGGTTGGTGGTGCGGGTGAAACCCTGTTTTTCATTGCCGACAAACGGCCGCGCAATCACCCGACCCACGTTCATTTCGTGCAGGATCGGCGCCAGCGCCTCGCACAACGCATACAACCGGTCCAGCCCGAATGTTTCCTCATGCGCCGCGATCTGGAACACGCTGTCAGCCGAGGTGTAGCAGATCGGCCAACCGCTGCGCATATGTTCCGCGCCCAGTTCATCAATGATGGCTGTGCCCGACGCGTGGCAGTTGCCCAGAATACCCTCTGTGCCCGCCAGACGCATAACATCCTGCACCAAATCCTTGGGGAACGACTGTTTTGTATCGGTGAAATAATGCCAGTCCCATGGCACCGGCACACCGGCCAGTTCCCAATGGCCCGACGGGGTATCCTTGCCCATCGAAATTTCGCTGACAGCCCCCCAAAGGCCCGTTGGTTCAGCCCCCAGCCCCGCCGCATCCTCGCCCGAGGCCAGCCGCACCGCCGCCCCCAACCCGAGCGCGTCCAGATTGGGCATATGCAACGCACCCTCACGCCCCTCATTGGCACGCCCCGCCGCACATTCCCGCGCGATATGGCCCAGCGTGTTGGCCCCCGTATCCGGCACATCGCCGTTAAAAAACTTGTCCGCGTCCTGCGCCCCGCCACAGCCAACGCTGTCCATCACCACCAGAAATGCCCGTGCCATTATGTGATCCTTTCATGAACCAGCGGTTGCGGCGTTGCCTCACCTGCACCAACCGTAATCGCCGCGCGAACCGCCTCGATTGCGCGTTCTGCCGCCACCGGATTGGCCGCATGAACGATTGCCAGCGGGGTGTATTCATCCACCGCCTCGCCCAGTCGCACCACGCGGGTCAGGCCGACAGATGGGTCAATCTTCGCCCCGTCCACCAGTCGTCCACCGCCCAAATGCACCACCGCCAGCCCCAAGGCTTCGCCGTCAATTTCCAGCACCCGACCACTTTGCACCGCCATGATGTCACGCACCACGGGGGCGGCTGGCAAACGGTCGCGCCAGCGGTCGACGAAATCCGCAGGGCCGCCTTGGGCCGCTACCATCGCGCCGAACAGTTCCGCCGCACGTCCGTCAACGATGGTGGCCGCGATCATCGGCTCGCCCGCCGCGCGGTCCGCGACGATCCCTGATAGCGCCAGCGCCTCACCGCCCAGCGCCACAGTGGCCTGCGCCATCGGGCTTTCGACATGTCCGACTGTCAACAATTCCACCGCCGCCATCACCTCGAGCGCATTGCCCAAACTTGAGGCCAGCGGCTGGTTCATATCGGTGATCAGGGCGCTGGTGTTGCAGCCCGCGCCATTCGCCGTGCTGACCAATGACTGCGCCAAAGCCCGCGCATCTTCCATGGTTTTCATGAACGCGCCGCTGCCGACTTTCACATCCAGCACCAGATTTTCCAGCCCCGCCGCCAGCTTTTTCGACAGGATAGATGCGGTGATCAGGTCAATACTCTCGACCGTTCCAGTCACATCGCGCACCGCATATAACCGCTTGTCGGCAGGCGCAATCTGGCCCGAAGCACTGACAATCGCACAGCCCACATCACCAACAATTTCGCGCATCCGCTCAATGCCCACGTCGGTCTGATACCCCGGAATCGCTTCCAACTTGTCCAGCGTGCCACCGGTATGTCCCAGCCCACGCCCCGAAATCATCGGCACATAAGCACCACATGCAGCCAACGCTGGCGCCAGCGGCAGCGACACCGTATCGCCCACCCCGCCGGTGGAATGTTTGTCCACCACAGGGCCGGGCATATCCCATTGCAACACGTCGCCACTGTCGCGCATTGCCAGTGTCAACATCACCTTTTCAGGCTCTGCCAACCCGTTCAACAGTGCGCCCATAGCAAAGGCCCCCGCCTGCGCATCCGAAACCGCGCCCGTGGCCAACCCGTTGGCAAACCATGTTATTTCACCCTGCGTTAGGGTTTTTTTATCCCGCAAATGGGTCAGAACCGATCGTGCATCCATCAACCTTCACCTTCCATATGTTCAGCGGTAAAGGCCCCCGGCAACAGCTGTTCCAACGTCATCTCGGTGCTGTTTCCGGCCACGGTGGTCATGGTGACCACCACATCCCCCGCCCCGAATTCCGCCAGCTTTTGACGACACCCACCACAGGGCGACACAGGCATCGGGCTGTCGGCAATCACCAGCGCCTCGACCAATTCGACCTCGCCCGCCGCGACCATCGCCGCAATCGCGCCCGCCTCGGCGCAGGTGCCTTCGGGGTAGGCGACGTTTTCGACATTACAGCCGACATAAACCTTGCCCGACGCGGCACGGATCGCCGCGCCGACCTTGAAATTGGAATAGGGCGCGTGGGCATTTTCACGCACAGATTTAGCGGCTTTTAACAGGGGCATATGACATCCTTTGACTGACCAGTCAGATTTTGCGCCTGACGGGGGCGGGATGCAAGCGCTACTCTGTCACAGAGTCAAAAATCCCGGGCAGGCTGACCTCTAAAATCTCCAGATCATCGGACGGGTTGGAATAGCGCGTCTTCATATCGGGCGGTATGACAAAGGCATCACCTGCCGCCAACTCGTAAGGCGCCTTGCCCTCACCCTCCAATGTCATCGTCCCATCCATCACAAAACTGAACAGAATATCAGTGTTATGACTTACCCACGGTGCCGTGCCATTTTGCGGACGCACCACATGCACGCCAGCCACCCCTTTGGTGTTCTCGGCAATGGTAGTGTCACGGCTCACAAACCCCGGAATACGGAACGGTTTCCAGACCGCATCCGCCACCTTGTTATTCACAAACCGCTGCCCGTTCCACTCACGATCACGGTTGATCACCCCGTTGGGCAATTCCATTTCATGGTCTATCTCGGTCACATGTTCGGCTGGCACGCCAATCTCGATCACCTCGATATTGTCGCTGGCATACATCACGCGATGACGGATTTCCGGCGGCTGGATAAAACAATCACCCGCATGCAGGCGGATCACATCGCCCTGATCCTCGTATAAAACATCGACCCAGCCGCGGTAGCAAAAGATCAGTTGAAACCCGACCTTATGGAAGTGCACCATATCAGGCACCGGCCCACCGTCGGGAATGCGGATGTGGCTGGCGATGATCGAGCCACCCAGCCTTGACGGGATCAGATCACGGTATTGCATGCCCGCGCGGCCAATGATCCACGGCGCCTGATCGGCCAGACGCCGCACCACAAAGGCATGGTCGGTTTGCGGCATCACCAGCGGCGGGTTCAACTCGTCAATCTCAATGCGGGTGCCGTTGGGGGCGGTCAGTTTACGCTGCCCATCGGCGAACCCGTCAGGATCATCCGTCAGAATACGCAAGGTCACAGGTGCTTCATCCGCATCCTTTTCCACCCGAACCCGCAATCCGTGGCCAGAAAACACCGCCACTTGCGGGTTATCTGCCGGATAAATCATATCCAGCCGCATTTTCAGTTTGTTGGTGAAAAACGGAATGTCGTCACGCAACTCTTTGGTTGCCAGACGTATTTCTGCACGGATTTCGGCCATTTCGGTCCCTCTCCTTGGATATAGGCACATTGGGCGGCAACAAGATAATTTGCAAGCGGCGCATTTGAGGCTTATTGAGGGGTAGCATTTTGCCGAAACTAAAACTAGTTTAGTATTAAACTTGTTTTCCGCTGGAAGGATTCGCCACGTGAAAGATTCGCACAAAAACCGCCTGAGACAGGATGCGCTGGACTATCACGAGCACCCGAAACCCGGCAAACTGGAAATCCGTGCAACCAAACCGATGGCAAACGGCCAAGACCTTGCGCTGGCCTATTCCCCCGGCGTCGCCGAAGCCTGCCTTGAGATCAAAGACGACCCTTCGGCTGCGAACAGATACACCGCAAAGGGCAATCTGGTGGCCGTGGTCACCAACGGGTCCGCCGTACTGGGGTTGGGCAATATCGGCGCGCTGGCGTCAAAACCGGTGATGGAAGGCAAGGCAGTTCTGTTCAAGAAATTCGCCAATATCGATTGTTTTGATATTGAGCTGAACGAGGCGGACCCAGAGCGGATAGCCGACATTGTTTGCGCGCTTGAGCCAACTTTTGGCGCAATCAATCTGGAGGACATCAAAGCGCCGGATTGCTTTATCGTGGAAAAGCTGTGCCGCGAGCGGATGAACATTCCTGTGTTTCACGATGATCAACACGGCACAGCCATTGTGGTGGGCGCTGCGGCCACAAACGCACTGCATGTGACCGGCAAGGATTTTGCCGACATCAAAATCGTTTCAACCGGCGGCGGGGCGGCGGGCATTGCCTGTTTGAACATGCTGCTGAAACTGGGGGTGAAGCGCGAAAATGTTTGGCTCTGTGACATCAAGGGGCTGGTTTACGAGGGTCGGACCGAGGAGATGACCCCGCAAAAGGCGGAGTATGCACAGGCGTCAGATCTGCGCACATTGGGTCAGGTGATTGACGGGGCCGATCTGTTCCTTGGCCTGTCCGGCCCCGGGGTTCTAAAGCCCGAAATGGTGGCCAAAATGGCCGATAAACCAATCGTATTCGCACTGGCCAACCCGACGCCCGAGATCATGCCAGACGAGGTGCGCAGCGTAGCACCCGACGCGATCATCGCCACGGGCCGCTCGGATTTCCCCAATCAAGTCAACAACGTGCTGTGTTTTCCGTTCATCTTTCGCGGCGCACTGGATGCCGGCGCAACCGAGATAAACGACGAAATGCAACTGGCCTGCATCAAGGGCATCGCGGCCTTAGCGCGCGAAACCACATCCGCCGAAGCCGCCGCCGCCTATAAGGGCGAGCAGATGACGTTCGGCGCCGATTACCTAATCCCTAAACCGTTCGATCCGCGCCTGATGGGGGTTGTCGCCAGCGCCGTGGTGCAGGCCGCCACCGAAACCGGCGTTGCCAAAAACCCGATCACCGATCTGGATGCCTATAAACAAAAGCTCGATAGTTCAGTGTTCAAATCCGCCCTGATCATGCGCCCTGTTTTCGAGGCGGCCCGCACCGCCACACGGCGCATCGTTTTTGCCGAAGGCGAAGACGAACGCGTGCTGCGTGCCGCCAGCGCGATGCTGGATGAAACCACCGACAAACCGATCCTGATTGGCCGCCCCGAGGTGATTGAGTGGCGCTGCAAAGAGGCCGGATTGCAGATGACTGCCGGACAGGACTATGAGCTGGTAAACCCGCAGGATGACCCGCGCTATCGCGACTACTGGGGCAGCTACCAGAAAATCATGGCGCGGCGCGGCATCACCCCCGATCTGGCCAAGGCTATTTTGCGCACCAATACCACCGCAATCGGCGCCATCATGGTGCATCGGGGGGACGCTGACAGCCTGATTTGTGGCACCTTCGGCCAATATCTGTGGCATCTGAATTACGTGAACCAGATCCTCGGCACGCCTGACCTGAAGCCAATCGGGGCGCTGTCGCTGATGATCCTAGAGGATGGGCCACTGTTTATCGCCGACACCCACGTAAACCCCGAGCCCACGCCGGAACAGATCGCAGGGTCAGTGATTGCGGCTGCCCGCCATGTGCACCGTTTCGGGGTGAACCCGAAAATTGCGCTATGCTCCTATTCGCAATTCGGCAACCTGAATTGCGATACAGGTAATCGGATGCGCGCCGCTTTGGCCATTCTGGACACCGAGCCGCGTGACTTTGAATACGAGGGCGAGATGCACATCGACGCCGCCCTTGATGCCGAACTGCGCGCCCGCATCTTCCCCGAGGCCCGCTTTGAAGGGGCCGCAAACGTTCTGATATTCGCCAACACCGACGCGGCATCCGGCGTGCGCAACATCCTGAAAGTGCGCGGCATGGGGCTCGAGGTTGGCCCTACCCTGATGGGCATGGGCAACCGCGCCCATATCGTCACCCCGTCGATCACCGCCCGCGGGTTGTTGAACATGTCGGCGCTGGCAGGGACACCAGTGGCGCATTACGGATAGTTTGCAAATTTGCACTTCGCTGGCGGCGCACACCCTATGCTTTGCAAATATGCCGAAAGCCGCTTTGCATGAGCAACCCACAGGTCTAATATGCTCTCATCCTCGGGAGGACAAACATGACATACGCAAGCGTTTACGACAGCTGGAAATCGGACCCCGAAGCGTTCTGGATGAAGGCGGCTGAAGGTATCAGTTGGGTCAAACCACCCTCCAAGGCGCTGTTTGATGAGGCCGCACCGATCTATGAATGGTTCGCCGATGCCGTGGTCAACACGTGCTATAACGCCGTTGACCGCCACGTCGAGGCTGGGCACGGGGAACGCATCGCGCTGATTTATGACAGCCCTGTAACCGACACAAAACACAAGATCAGCTACGCCGAATTGCAGACCCGCGTGGCCTCATTGGCGGGGGCGCTACGGGCCAAGGGTATCGAAAAAGGCGACCGCGTGATCATCTATATGCCGATGGTCCCCGAGGCGATCGAGGCAATGCTGGCTTGCGGGCGGTTGGGCGCGATCCATTCGGTGGTGTTCGGCGGGTTTGCCGCCAACGAGTTGGCCGTGCGGATTGATGACGCGCAACCCAAAGCAATCATCGCCGCCTCTTGCGGGATCGAGCCGAACCGCGTGATCCATTACAAACCGCTGCTGGATGGCGCGATTGATCTGGCCGCGCATAAACCCGATTTTTGCGTGGTTTTCCAGCGTGAACAAGAGGTTGCGCAGATGATCGAGGGGCGTGACTATGACTGGCACGCCTTTCAATATGGCGTTACTCCAGCCGAATGTGTGCCGGTGGCGGGCAACCATCCCTGCTACATCCTCTATACCTCCGGCACCACGGGCCAGCCCAAAGGCGTGATCCGCCATACTGCGGGCCATTTGGTGGCGCTGGATTGGACGATGAAGGCGATCTACAACATTGATGCAGGGGATGTGTTCTGGGCCGCATCGGATGTGGGCTGGGTCGTTGGCCATAGTTATATCGCCTACGCCCAGTTGATCCACGGCGCGACCTCGATTGTGTTCGAGGGCAAACCCGTCGGCACCCCCGACGCAGGCACCTTTTGGCGCATCATTGAAGAATACAACGTCAAGGCGCTGTTCACCGCGCCAACCGCATTCAGGGCGATCAAACGCGAAGACCCGAACGGAGAATTGTTGAAAAACTACGACCTGTCCAATTTCGAGACGCTATTTTTGGCAGGCGAACGCGCCGACCCCGACACCATTATCTGGGCGCAGGACAAATTGGGCGTGCCGGTGATTGACCACTGGTGGCAAACCGAAACCGGCTGGTCAATTGCGGCCAACCCGATGGGGATCGAACATCTGCCGGTCAAACTCGGCTCACCGTCAGTGGCCATGCCCGGATATGACGTGCAAATTCTGGATGAAGGCGGCCACGAAATGCCCGCAGGCGAAATGGGGGCGATCGCGATCAAACTACCGCTGCCACCCGGCACATTGCCCAACCTTTGGAATGCCGAGGAACGGTATCATTCCGCATATCTGACCACCTTTCCCGGTTATTACGAGACCGGCGATGCGGGGTACAAAGATGATGACGGCTATCTGTATATCATGGCCCGCACCGATGATGTGATCAATGTTGCAGGCCACCGCCTGTCGACGGGCGCAATGGAGGAGGTATTGGCCAGCCACCCCGACATTGCAGAATGCGCCGTTATAGGCGTGACCGATGCGCTCAAAGGGCAGCTGCCGCTTGGGTTTCTCTGCCTGAATGCCGGTTGCGAGCGCCCGCACGCGGATATCGTCAAGGATGTTGTAAAACTGGTGCGCGAGAAGATCGGACCGGTGGCAGCATTCAAGCTAGCCGTGGTTGTAGATCGGTTGCCCAAAACCCGCTCGGGTAAAATATTGCGCGCAACGATGGTTAAAATCGCTGACGGGGAAGCCTACAAAATGCCCGCAACCATTGATGATCCGGCCATTCTGGCCGAGATCGGGATTGCGTTGCAAACCCTAGGGTATGCACAGGTTTAATGTTTAAAATAGTCAGGTAATTTTCCCTGTCAGCCCCATGCGAGCATGGTTAAAAATAGCACCGAAATAGAACCACTATTCCGGAATAGTAGTTCTATTTTTGACAGTCATTAGTTACTCTTAACCAACACATAATATAAATGTATTTCACATGGTTACTGAGCATTATCCATATCATTGATAATGCCATATCGGCAGATAATTAGCACAAAAACACACCAGAAAACGTCTTCATCCCTAGCTAAACTGCTCACGAATAAGCCGTTCTTCCAGACCGTGCCCAGGGTCAAACAGAATGCGGTGTGACACAGTGGGCTCACTGCGGATTTCCACCGACACCACATCGCGCACCGGCTGGCTATCGGCCCCCGCCATCACAGGGCGTTTTTCCGGCTCCAGCACATCAAACCGCACCACCGATGATTTAGGCAATAACGCCCCTCGCCAGCGGCGCGGACGAAACGGGGCCACCGCGGTTAATGCCAATACGTCCGACCCAATCGGCAAAATCGGGCCATGCGCCGCATAATTATAGGCGGTTGATCCAGCCGGCGTGCTGATCATCGCCCCGTCGCAAACCAGTTCTTCCAACCGCAATTTTCCGTCCACCGTAATGCGCAGTTTTGCCGCCTGTTGTCCGGCCCGCAGCAGCGAAACCTCGTTAATCGCCAATGCGTTGTGGATCGTGCCATCGCGGCATTCGGCCTGCATTGATAGCGGGTTGATCACCTCTTCCTCCGCAGCGGCCAGTCGCACATCCAGCGCGTCCTCGGTATACGCGTTCATCAAAAATCCGACAGTGCCGCGGTTCATCCCGTAAACCGGCACCGACAAATGCTGCATTTTATGCAGGGTGTTCAGCATGAAACCGTCCCCGCCCAAGGCCACAATTACATCCGCCGCATCAGGGTCCACCGCCCCATACCGCGCGCCCAATTGCGTCAGCGCTTCTTGGGCGCTGGCGACCTTGCTTGCTACAAATGATATTTTCAGACGCTTGGCCATTTGCCATCCTTTGTTTGAAAAACCACTTTGCCCGCGCCCAGCAAAAACGCAAGCCCCCGATTGCATAGGTCTTTGACGCCAATCCCGAACCATGCGTCGTTTTACAGGCTTATCACGGGCACCATTCTCGGATACAGAGGCCGTGAATTTCCATTGATACGCCAAGGAGTCCCCTAAATGAGCACCACCACAGACGCCGGTTTCTTCACCGAAACCCTATCATCCCGCGACCCCGAATTGTTCAAATCCATCACCGATGAATTGGGCCGCCAGCGCGACGAGATCGAGCTGATCGCCTCGGAAAACATCGTGTCCGCCGCCGTGATGGAAGCACAAGGGTCGGTGATGACCAACAAATACGCCGAGGGCTATCCAGGCCGTCGTTATTACGGTGGGTGCCAATATGTGGACGTGGCCGAAACGCTGGCGATTGATCGCGCCAAGCAATTGTTCGGTTGCGAATTTGTTAACGTGCAGCCCAATTCAGGCTCGCAAGCCAACCAAGGCACATTTCAAGCATTGATTCAGCCCGGCGACACCATCCTCGGGATGAACCTCGCGTCCGGCGGACACCTGACCCACGGCGCCGCCCCCAACCAGTCGGGCAAATGGTTCAACGCCGTGCAATACGGCGTGAAACGCGATGACAATCTAATTGATTATGATCAGGTCGAGGCCCTTGCCAAAGAGCATCAACCAAAACTGATCATCGCCGGTGGTTCTGCCATCCCGCGCCAAATTGATTTCGCCCGTTTCCGTGAAATCGCCGATATGGTCGGTGCCTATCTGATGGTTGATATGGCCCATTTCGCGGGACTGGTTGCTGCGGGCGAACACCCCTCGCCCTTTCCGCACGCCCATATCGCCACCACCACCACGCATAAAACCCTGCGTGGACCACGCGGCGGTATGATCCTGACCAATGACGCGGACATCGCCAAAAAGGTCAATTCAGCCATCTTCCCCGGCATTCAGGGCGGCCCGTTGATGCATGTGATCGCGGCCAAGGCCGTAGCCTTTGGCGAGGCGCTGCGCCCCGAGTTCAAGACCTACCAGATCGCCGTGCGCGCCAATGCTGTGGCGCTGGCGGATCAGTTGATCAAGGGCGGATTGGACATCGTCACCGGCGGCACCGACACCCACGTCATGCTGGTCGATCTGCGCCCCAAAGGGGTCAAGGGCAACGCGACCGAAAAGGCATTGGGCCGCGCCCATATCACCTGTAACAAAAACGGCATCCCGTTTGATCCTGAAAAACCGTTTGTCACATCGGGCATCCGTCTGGGCACCCCTGCGGGCACTACCCGCGGGTTTGGCGAGGAGGATTTCCGGCTGATCGCCGACTGGATCGTCGAAGTTGTCGACGGGCTAGCGGCCAATGGTGAAGAAGGCAACGCAGATGTAGAGGCCGCGGTGAAGGCCAAGGTTGAAGCGCTGTGCGCTGGTTTCCCGATGTATCCAAACCTGTAAGCCACGCACGTCACAAAACACACGCCGTCGCTGGACAAAGCGGCGGCGTTTTTGTTTGGTGCGAGGATGAACCAGACCAACCATAAAACCCGCGCCCTTGAACGCCACCTTGGCGACGGGATGCGCGCCCGCCTGCCCCACTGGGCCGCCGAACTGGTGATGTTTATCCTGAAACAGGGCTGGGCCTGCCTGTTCGGCGGCCTGATGCTGATCGGTATCATTGCCTCCAAAGCAATCTGGCAAGACGGCTGGGCGCTGGCCCGCTATGACGGGCTGTTCCTCTACGCCCTGACCCTGCAAATCGCCTTCCTCGCCCTAAAACTCGAGAGTTGGCGCGAGGCCCGCGTGATTTTGCTGTTCCACATTATCGGCACCGCGATGGAGATATTCAAAGTGCAGGCGGGCTCTTGGGCCTATCCCGAAACCGGCCTGATAAAACTGATGGGCGTGCCGCTGTTTTCGGGCTTCATGTATGCCTCGGTCGGCTCCTACATAGCGCGGGTGATCCGAATTTTCGACATGCGGTTCACCCCCTACCCACCATTCTGGATGACCGTCCTGCTTGCCTGTGCCATCTACGTCAATTTCTTTGCGCACCATTTCCTGCCCGACATCCGGCTCGCACTGTTCGCCGCCACATTGATCCTCTATTTCCGCACCCACATCCAGTTCACCATCGGCGCAAATACCTACTGGATGCCCCTACCACTGGCCGCGATTCTTAGCAGTTTCTTCCTGTGGCTCGCCGAAAATATCGGCACCAATACCGGCACATGGGTTTATGCGGGGCAATCGGCTGAATTCCACTGGGTCAGCTTTGCCAAACTCGGCTCATGGTATTTGTTGCTCTACGTCAGCTTTGCCACGGTGACGCTGGTCTACCGCGAAGCATTGGGACCGAACACAAAGAAGGCCTCGGATTAACTCCGAGGCCCCAACTGACTGGAAGGAGACTAGGGCTTGTTGAGATTCAGGATTCACATTTGGTGTAAGTTCTGATTCACTCCTTCCAAAGAGGAGGATTGAATTTTGAGCAACCGATTTATCATCACCGATGCGCAATGGGCTTTGATGGAGCCG
>Ga0190303_1000211_pt1 | contig 23679 bp, 20 predicted proteins | sample 48700701_MG_FD_161672 | JGI IMG/M metagenome (GOLD analysis project Ga0190303, IMG submission 161672) | Hydrothermal vent sediment bacterial communities from Southern Trench, Guaymas Basin, Mexico - 4870-07-0-1_MG | ecosystem: Environmental > Aquatic > Marine > Hydrothermal vents > Sediment ... | reverse complement strand
TCAGCCAGATGAAGGCCCTGGAGGACGAAAACCGGCGGCTGAAGAAGATGTATGCCGAGATGAGCATGCAGGCCGAGTTACTGAAGGAAGCCCTTGGAAAAAAGTGATCCGGTAATCATCCCAGAAGGCGAATATTATCGGTGCGGGGTTCCATCCAGTCTGGCGTTTGGATCGCAGCATATTCATGCACACCGATCCCCCAGCCGCGCGTTGATTTCCCGACTTTGCCACCGAATGTGTGATGCAACAACTGATGCCCAAAACAGACCCCGACAACGGGCGCGTGTTGCGCGGCCTTGATCAAAAATGCCGAAAGCTGGGTGATCCATTCGTCCGGGTCCGTCGCGTTATATGGGCTGCTGGTGACCAGATAGGCATCACACTCATCAATCGCTTCGGGCAGGGCACCATCAAAGGCCTGATAGACCGTGAATGTGAAATTATGCGGGGTTTGTGAAAATATACGGATGAACCAGTCCGCCGACCCGCCGTGGGCCGCTGACAATGCATCTGTGGCAGGTCCGGTTTCCAGTATTCCAAGTCTGACGTTTGATACCATTCGGGGCATAGTCCAGTTTTTCTAGGAGTTGGGGCCTAGACGTTTTCCACCCGTAATTCACTCGCCGCCGCACGCCCCTTCTCAATCTGCGCCTGGCAGACCTTGATCTTGCGCTCCAGTTTTTGTTTTTCCTGATCGGTCTTGGCCAGCTTCAACTTGGCCACGTATTTGGCTTCTTTCGCGACCAGCTTGATCAGCAATTCATCAATGGCATCCGCCTGTTTGGCGGCGCGGCCCTTTTTGGTATCCAGCACCTTATCAAGGCTGCTTAGAATATCTTTCAGTCCCATTTTGATCTCCCCATCTGTCGATTAGGTGTTATCTGCTCTAGATAGGCTTTGGATTTCTTCGTCTTCCAGCCCGATAATGCTTTGGCCCTCCAGCAGATCGGAATCACGTTCGCTTAGCAGGATTTTCGCAGCCCGGGTCAGGTCACTGATGATAGATTTGCTATAGGTCAGGTCGTTCATCAACGAAGTGGCCATCTCGGCGGTAATCTGGCCCTCGCGGATCATCGAGTCAATATTGCGAAGTGTCGCATTACGACCTTCTTTGGCGGACAGTTTATTGTCGTCCAGATCAAACACATCAACATCGGGATCCTTGTTTCGCAACTGTTCAAACAATCGCAGGATGCGGGCAATGTTGATGCGGATGTTGTTGTATTCACTGCGGATCGCGTCATTGTCCGAGGTGCCGAAGTGGTCGATGTTCTTTTGCAGATGTTCGGCGTCTTTAACAGCCTGAACAATCCGCTGGCTGGCACGACGCAAATCATAGAGGTGGCTGGCGTAGTCTGCACTCAGCCGGATCTGGGTGGTGCCGGTGAAATCAATGATTGCGGAATGCAGGCTTTTGATGCTGCGGATGTATTCCTCGCTCACATCCTCCTTGATAAAGACCGTGTTGGATTTCAAAATCTCGTCAAGGATGACATCCGATTCAATGGTCGTCCGATGCACATTAATCCCGTGCGCGATGATGCGGTAGGCGTTGTCATACAGGTGGAACACCTCGTTGCGCACTGCCGTCAGCAATGTTTCGGGGAAATCAATCACCGAGTCATTCAAGAACTGGGTTTCCACAATCGAGGTTTGCGGCGTTGGAATGGCACGCTCCAGAAAATTGACCAGCGCGTTGACAAAGGGCGCCATCACAATCACCCCGATCAGATTGAACACGGTGTGGAAAACGGCCAGTTTCAGGGTGTAGTTATCATTGGCAATACCGACGTTGGCGCTGATCATGTCCACCAGCCAGATGATTTGCCAAAGCAGGGCGATAGCAATCAAGCCGGTGACCAGATTGAAAATCAGGTGTGCGCCAGCCAGACGTTTGCCTTGGTGGTTGGCGCTCATCGCGCCGATGATGGCGGTGATGGTGGTGCCGATGTTGGCCCCGATCGCCAGCGCCAGCGCGTTTTCATAGGTGATCTGGCCCACCGACAGCGCAGTGATGATGATCACCAGCGTGGCGTGCGAGCTTTGCATGATCACAGTCGCGGCAATGCCGATGGCGGCAAACAGGAACAGACCGGCATAGCCGTCCACCGCGAACTGGGTCAGATCAATGGTTTCGCGGAACGCCTCGAAACCCTCTTTCATGTAGTGGATGCCTAAAAACAGTAATCCAAGGCCGGCCAGCACATAACCGATCCCCTTCAGGTTACGCGATTTCTGAAACACCAGGATCACCCCGAACACCAGCATCGGCATCGCGTAGGCCGATATTTTGACCTTTAGACCGAAACCGGCAATCAGCCACGCGCCAGTGGTGGTGCCCAAGTTGGCACCAAAGATAATGCCGATGCCCGCCGCCAGCCCAACCAGGCCCGAGGAGAGGAACGAAATGGTGATCACCGACACCAGGGACGAGGATTGCATCACCGTGGTGCTGACAATGCCAAAGGAAATGGCTTTCCACAATTTATCTGTGGTTTTGGCCAGCAGTTTTTCCAGAATACCGCCGGTAAAGGCGCGAAATCCATCCTCGAGAAAAATCATCCCGAACAGGAAGATAGCGACGCCTGCGGCAATTTCTTTGAAATTGGGGCTGATCCAGAATCCCACGGCCAACACAGCTAGGATGGCGGGGAGAACAATGCGTTTGATCACGGAAAACCGACCTTATTATTATTATATCATTTGCCCATTTATATGGGGAATCCCGTGCGCAAGTGCACAGTAGGGTATTTGAAACAGAAATGTAATAGAAATGTAAGCCGGATTGATGTGAATCATAGACAAAAATACGGTAATGATGTTGAAGATCGATCATAGAAATCTGTAACGGCTTGGCGTTATGCGGGGCGGTGTAGATGTAGGTAAATCTGTCTGGTCATTTAGGTGGATAAAGCAAGCTGACGACGCAAAAAGCGTTAGTCAGGATGGGGGACTAAATTCATGGAACTAAATAGCATCAGAGCGATTGAGCAAGCGTCAAATCTGGGGCGGGGCGAGCTGTTTCGCCTGGGCACGGCCCTACTTTTCATCGTTGGGATCATGCTGATCGTATCGGCAAGGCTTGAAGGCATTGCCGACAGTTATCTGCTGGTGGTGGCGGCGATGATTGGTGGCTATATGGCGATGAACATCGGCGCCAATGATGTGGCCAACAATGTTGGGCCTGCGGTTGGCTCGCAAGCGTTGACCCTGACCGGCGCGATCCTGATTGCCGCCATTTTTGAGGCCGGTGGCGCGATAATTGCCGGTGGCGATGTGGTCAGCACCATCAAAAAGGGGATCATTGATCCGGCGCTGATTGCCGATAGTACCACATTTATCTGGGTGATGATGGCGGCGCTGTTGGCTGCCGCGATCTGGCTGAATGTCGCAACCGCTGTGGGCGCACCGGTTTCCACCACCCATTCAATCGTCGGCGGGGTTCTGGGCGCGGGCATTGCGGCGGCTGGCTGGGGGATTGCCGACTGGGGCACGGTTGGCAAAATCGCCGCCAGCTGGGTGATTTCGCCGGTTCTGGGCGGTATTATCGCTGCCAGCTTTCTGTATATGATCAAACGCACTATCGTTTATCGTTCCGATAAAATCGCGGCATCAAAACGTATGGTGCCCTATTTCATCGCCATTATGACATGGGCATTTTCGACATATCTGATCATGAAGGGCCTGAAAAAGCTGTGGAAATTCGATATTCTTTCGGCTGGCCTGATCGGGCTGGTGATTGCTTTGGTGATCTTCATTCTGGTCAAACCGCTGGTCAATCGCAAAGCAAAAACGCTTGAGAACACCCGCGATAGTGTGAATACTCTGTTCACTGTGCCGCTGATTTTTGCGGCTGCATTGCTGAGTTTCGCGCACGGGGCCAATGATGTGGCCAACGCGGTTGGCCCGCTGGCGGCGATCAATGATGCGATCCTGCATGGCGGTGTTGCAGCCAAGGCCGAAATCCCGCTTTGGGTGATGATGGTCGGGGCGGTCGGTATCGCGCTTGGACTGGCGTTATACGGTCCCAAGCTGATCAAAACCGTTGGCACCGAAATCACCGAGCTGGATAAAATGCGCGCCTATTGTGTGGCGATGGCGGCGGCGATTACTGTGATCATCGCGTCGCAACTGGGTCTGCCGGTTTCCTCCACCCACATTGCGGTTGGCGGTATCTTTGGCGTCGGGTTTCTGCGTGAGTATCTTGAGGCAAACGAGGCTCAAGTGCTGGATGAAATTCGCGAGCACCATATTGAGGATGCCCCCGAAGTCGTCGATGCCTTCCTTGATGCTTTCGACAAGGCCGATGTGCTTGAAAAAGGCACAATGCTGGCGGACCTGAAGAAAAAGAAAGGCCCGCATTTGCTGAAAAAGGACCGCAAACAACTGCGCGCACTTTACCACAAAGAACTGGTCAAACGCTCGATGCTGTTGAAAATTGCCGCCGCATGGGTGATCACTGTGCCGCTGGCCGGTGTGTTGGCCGCGATGTTGTATTTCATGATCCGTGGTATGTTGCTGCCGCATTGATCAAGATCAACAAATGGGCAGGGCGGGTGTAAATCCGCCCTGCGACAGTTTCCCCAATCCCTGCTAGCGACTTGCAAAACCGGCAAATAACGGGTTTTTAATCGCTATGGTGAATTCAGCCCATATTTTGAAAGCAATGCGCATTGCCCTGTTGTGGCTGGGCCTGACTGGCGCTGGTTTTGCGGGCGAGGTGACGGTGGCCGTGGCCTCGAATTTCCTGACGGCTGTGCAAAAGATCGCGAACGGGTTCGAGGGCCAAACCGGGCATACGGTTCGCATCGTCAACGGCTCTACCGGCACGCTATATGCCCAGATTACCAAAGGCGCGCCTTATGATGTGTTCCTGTCGGCCGATCAGGAGCGGGTTTTCCTGCTGGCCGAGTCAGACAAGCTGCTGGGCGGCGCGCACAAACCCTATGCCTTGGGCGCACTGGTTCTATATGCGCGGGGCACGGGCATTTTGGGCGCAGATATAAAGACCAGCCTGGCCCGCGCCGACATCCGCCATTTCGCCATGGCCGACCCCGCATTGGCCCCCTATGGCCGTGCGGCTGCCGAGGTTCTGGCACGGCTGGAACTGGTTGAAGTGGGCGATGAAAAAGCGGTGCTGGGGGCGAACATCGGCCAGACCTTTGGTTTTGTCAAAACCGGCAATGCCCAGATCGGGTTTGTTGCCCTGTCGCAAGCGGTGGCGATGGATGGCGACTGGCTGGACATTCCCGCCAGCTATTACGCGCCGATTGTGCAAGAGGCCGGATTGCTGGCCCATGCGGACGGCAACGCAGCGGCACTGGCGTTTTATGACCACCTGTCCAGCGAAGCGGTGATGAAAATCCTGCTGACATCCGGCTACGGGGCACCTGAATGAACGTTTGGCCCGCCATCTGGCTGTCGGTGCAACTGGCCGGCCTGACCACACTGATCCTGCTGTTGATAGCCACACCGCTGGCGTGGTGGCTGACCCGCACCCGCAACCGTATCCGCCCGTTGATCGAGGCATTGGTGGCCCTGCCACTGGTGCTGCCGCCAACCGTGCTGGGGTTTTACCTGCTGGTATTGATGAGCCCCGATATGGCACTGGGGGCGGCGTGGTTGCGCCTGACCGGTGACACGTTGGCGTTTTCATTTATCGGCTTGCTGATCGCTTCGGTGCTTTACTCGCTGCCCTTTGCAGTGCAGCCGCTGCAAACCGCGTTCCAGTCGGTCGGCAAGGGCGTGCTGGAGGCCGCAACCACATTGGGCGCAGGCCCGTGGGACGCGTTCCGTTCCGTTGTAGTGCCGCTGTCACGGCGCGGGTTCCTGACGGCGATGGTGCTTAGCTTTGCCCATACGCTGGGCGAATTCGGCGTGGTGCTGATGGTGGGCGGCAACATCCCGGGCAAAACGCGGCTGATTTCGATCGAGGTGTTCAACGCGGTTGAAACGCTGGATTATGCCACCGCACATCGTCTGTCGGCGGGGCTTCTGGTGTTTTCGTTTCTGGTGCTGGTGTTCGTCTATGTGATGAACAGCAAGGACCGTAGCAAACGGCGGGGCGGGCAATGACCGATACGCTGCATCTGGACATCACACTTACGCTTGATGGCTATGCGCTGAGCGCCAAGGCGGATATTCCGCTGGTTGGCATCACTGCGCTGGAAGGCGCGAGCGGCAGTGGCAAGACCACATTGCTGCGGGCCATTGCCGGACTGGAAACACGCGCCAAGGGCGTGATCCGGTTCGGGGCAACCAACTGGTTGTCTGCCAATGGATCGGTGCCGCCACAGGATCGCCGGATCGGGTATGTGTTTCAGGACACGCGGCTGTTTCGACATCTGGATGTGGCGCAGAACCTTGGCTATGGCCACCAGCGGGCAGGGGCCGCGCCCGAGGTTCTGGATCGGGTGATCAAATCGCTGGACCTGTCCGGCCTGCTGGCGCGGCGCATTGGTGCGTTGTCGGGTGGCGAGACCCAGCGTGTGGCCATTGGCCGTGCTTTGGCGATGGACCCGCAACTGTTGCTGATGGACGAACCGATGTCGGGGCTGGATCAGGCCCGCAAGGATGAAATCCTGCCCTATATAGCGCGAGCGGTGCAAGCGACGGGGTGCCCTGCAATTTATGTCAGCCACGAGCGGCGCGAGACTGCGATGCTGGCGGATCATATCATGCGGATTAAGGATGGGCATCTGACCGGACCGATCCGTTGCGAAACGACGGTGTCGGGCGTTGTGCGGGAAATAGGCGATGGGCAGCTGGTTCTGTTTGTCGGTGATCAGCCAAGCCGCATTCCGGTTTGTGGCGGAGCGGGAACGCATTGTAATATCAGGATTAACGAGGCGGGCGTGGTTCTGTGCAAACAGGATCCGGGGGCCAGCACGGCCTTGATCAGCCTGCCTGCAACCGTTGCGTCGATATCAGAGGATCAGTCGGACACATATCGGCTGGTTCTGGAGGGCGCGGGGTGGCGCATTGCCATTTACCGGACCGCTGCCGAATGCGAGGCACTACAATTGCAGGCAGGACATCCGGTCTGGGTCAATACAGCGGATGCGTGGGCCACAGTGCATGAGGGTGTGCATGAGGGTTGAGGCTGTAAAGTTGACCAACCGTAAGGTTTTGGGCTTCTCCAGATCAATGATTCGGGTTTTGTAATGATGAATCGTTCGTAAATGACGTCTATTGTCCGGATTTTTCTAAAATTAGTGCTGTTATGTTAACAATGTTTTAGAAAACATAATTACGACACATTTCTGATTTGGGGCATGGCCCTGACATTCGATTGGTGCTTAATTGGAAACAGTTATGGTTAATAAACATTGAACAAAATCATACATAACATGCCCTTTTAGATAATAAAAAATTACCCGACATGCCAATTATCAGTTGTTTTCAAACATTAACATTGCTTGGTGATTGTTTATAAATTGGAGACATTATCAAAAATCAATACCTCATAGATTGAGTCGATGTCAGGAAAAACAACGCAAAGAAAGGCAGCCTGCCATCTTATAGGCATGATTTCGCCACTTTTCGCTTTTTCCCCACTCTCCATAGGTTTAAGAAGACTTAGCCCAACTGGGGGGTGATGTCTGTTTGGCCACGGGGGCGGCCGCACATGATTGACCGCAAATTCGTTTGTGGGAAGGCGTGTGTGTCCGATCTGTCTATTGGCAGTTGCGATACGCACGAATTGTTAACGACAAAAGCAGGCTGCCTGCTTTTATTTGTTGCAAGAAGGCCGCCAGAATGCGCGGTCGGACCTTCCCGGAAATGAGCATGTAGAAAACGAATGTGCGCGTCCGCCTTTAGGCCTGATGTCACTCTCGATTTTGGTGAAGAGTATTAAGAACCGAGCATTCTGCTGGTGCTCGGATGGATTTATTTCAGACCTTTAAAGGGTTCTGATCGCTGCTAAGTATAGGGGAATATATTATGGCTGATTATCTGCTGGACTGGGACGATACGGGCGCCGACGGAAGTGCCATATTTTCTTCGTCAACTGGTGGCGATGACATTACTGTCACTGTATCGACACCGACCAACGTCGATGGTGATGACTTCACGCTGAACAACGGGGTTCTTTCAAGCAGCAGTGTATGCAGTGAAACCAAAGCGATCATCAATTTCGATGCGCCGGTCGAGAATGTCAGCTTTGAGATTTACGATGTTGATACCGGCTCTGGCTGGGACGATAAAATTACCATTATCGCCCGCGATGCTGAAGGCAACATTGTTCCGGTTAGCTTTTCCGACTTGATCTGGCACCACGATGTGGACGGCAATTCGGTCGAAGGCGGCGGCAACGACAGCCCGGGCGTCGAAGGTTCCGGCGCGCCGGATTCCGTGACTGTTACGATCGCTGGTCCTGTGGTCAGCATTGAAATCATTCATGATGATGGTGACTCGGCCGGTTTAAGCGGCGTTGTTAGAATTTCCGACATTGAATTTGATGCAGCCCCAGTGATTGAGCCCGACGGTTACGTCGACGGCACCGCTGGCGACGACATCATTGATGTGGCCTATACGGGTGATCCCGATGGCGACATGGTCGACAACAATGACGCAATCCTGCCTGATCCAAACGGCAGCTATCTGCCGGATGCCGGCGACAATGACGACTGGATCCGTGCGGGTGCCGGCAATGACACTGTTTATGCGGGCGACGGCAATGACCTTGTTATGGGCGGCACAGGTGATGACACGCTTTACGGCGAAGATGGCGACGATCAGCTGTGCGGCCAAGATGGCGAAGACACGCTTTATGGCGGTGCTGGCAACGATCTGCTGGAAGGCATGAACGACAACGACCTGCTCTATGGCGGCACGGGTGATGACACAATCACCGGCGATGCTGGTGATGATGTGGCCTATGGTGGTTCGGGCGACGATACCATCAGCGGCGGCACGGGTAATGACGTGCTCTACGGTGATAATGGTAATGGTGGTGCGTCTTCCCTGACCCTCACCATCGATAGTCAAAGTGGTTCCTATAACGGTGATGTTCTGGTTGAAATCACCAGTGCTGATGGCACCGTGAGTTACCAAACGGTAACGACAGATTACGACGCCAATGTGGGCAACACGTTCACAGTGGACCTTGAGGAAGGCGACACTGTCCGTGTCGCGATTACTGCAAATGGGGGTGGGCCGTTCTGGTCAAATGTTGGCACCGAAGCCCGAACAACAATCGTTGACAGTGACACGGTCACCTTGGGTTTTGAAGATCAAGTTGACACCGACTTTAATGACGTTGTTATCACCGCCACTGTTGTGGGGGGTATCACGCTGTTGACGACTGCTGGCGACATTTCTGGCAGCGATGTTCCATCGGGTGATGCCGGCAATGACATCATTGATGGCGGTGACGGCGATGATACAATCTACGGCGAAGGTGGCGACGATGTCCTCACTGGTGGCGACGGGTCCGACACGGTTTACGGTGGCGACGGCGACGATGTGATCGACACATCCGGTTCTGACCCACAACCTGATATTGGTTATCCTGGCCTGTATCCTGCCGATACTGATCCGGATGATGACAGAGACACTGTTTACGGTGGGGCTGGTAACGATACCATCACCACGGGCGACGATGCCGACATCATCTTTGGCGGCACTGGTAACGACACCATTGATGGCGGGATTGATGACGATACAATCGATGGCGGTGACGGCAACGACATTATCATCGGTGGCGAAGGTAACGACATCATCGACGGTGGCGCTGGCGACGATGTGATCTATGCCGGACTCGATCCGTCCTTCCCGGATGCATTGAACATCCCTGATGATGGTTCTGGCCCGTTCGGCCCTGATCTGGTGCCAAACAACGGCATGGATCTGGTCCATGGTGGCGACGGCAACGACACTATCTTTGGTGCCGATGACGATGACACATTGTATGGCGATGCTGGCAATGACTACATCGACGGCGGCATTGATGACGACTACATCGATGGTGGTTCTGGTGACGATACTCTGATCGGTGGTCAGGGCGACGACACTATGGTTGGCGGCACCGGCAATGATACCTTTGACGGTGGCACTGGCACCGACATTATGTCGGGTGGCGATGATCAGGATACCTTTAGCAATATCACCGCCGGTGATGTGGTTGACGGTAACGAGGGTGGCGTTGACTGGGATACGCTGGACCTGACGGGTTCGCGCCCCGATGGTGGCACGCTTCGGGTTATCTATGATGCTGGCAATCCTGAAAACGGCCATGTTGATTTCCGTGACGAGGATGGCAATGTCATCGGCACCATGGAATTCACCAACATCGAGCGTGTTATCCCGTGTTTCACCCCCGGCTCAATGATTGCGACACCAAAAGGTGAGCGTCTGGTGGAAGAGCTGCGGATGGGTGACAAGGTTATCACCCGCGACAACGGCATTCAGGAAATCCGCTGGGTTGGCGAAAAGAAACTGGATTGGAAAGCGCTTGCTGCCAACCCGCATCTGAAACCAATCCTGATCCGCAAAGGATCACTGGGTAACGATCTGCCGGAACGCGATATGATGGTTTCTCCGAACCACCGTATGCTGGTGGCCAACGACAAAACTTCGCTATACTTTGAAGAGCGCGAAGTTCTGGCAGCGGCCAAGCATTTGGTCAACAATCAGGGTGTCCACGCAGTTGACACAATGGGCGTTAGCTATCTGCACTTTATGTTCGACAACCACGAAGTTGTGCTGTCGGATGGTGCCTGGACCGAGAGCTTCCAGCCTGGTGACTATACCCTGCAAGGCATCGGTAATGCGCAACGCAACGAAATTCTGGAACTGTTCCCCGAGTTGGCAACAGCCGAAGGGATCAAGGGTTACCAAGCGGCGCGCAGAACCCTGAAGGCGCACGAAGCGCGGCTTCTGGCGAAATAGACAGGCTTTGCGCTTGATCTGGAATTAAGCGCAAACCCAGATGAATATGCAGCTTTCTTAAGGCCCGAGTGCCTTGAGGGAATGAAGATCGGAGGTTGGTTTAACGCCAGCCTCCGATTTTTTTGTTGCAAAGGGTGTGGGGACAGTGGACCTTGGTTAGTGAATATAAACCAATAACAGGGACAGCTATGAAACCGTATCTAAAAACAACCCCGACACGTGATGGATTTTTTGGTGATTATGGCGGGGCGATGTTGCCGCCGCCACTGGTGCCGCATTTCGAGGAAATCGCGGCCGCCTATGACGAGATATCCAGTTCGGCCGATTACATCCGTGATCTGCGCTATATCCGCAAACATTTTCAGGGCCGGCCAACGCCGATTTCCTATTTCAAAAACCTGTCCAAAATCTGTGGCGGGGCACAGATTTATGCCAAGCGCGAGGATCTGAACCACACCGGCGCGCATAAATTGAACCACTGTATGGCCGAAGGCTTGCTGGCCAAACACATGGGCAAAACCAAACTGATCGCCGAAACCGGCGCGGGTCAGCACGGTGTGGCGCTTGCCACGGCGGCGGCCTATTTCGGTATGGAATGTGAAATCCACATGGGCGAGGTCGACATGGCCAAAGAAGCGCCCAATGTGGTGCGGATGAAATTGCTGGGTGCCGTGGTGGTGCCTGTGGGCGAGGGGGCCAAGACCCTGAAAGAGGCGGTGGATTCGGCCTTTGGCAGCTACATGGGTCAAGCTGACAAGGCGCTGTTCGGTATCGGATCGGTGGTTGGGCCGCACCCGTTTCCTAAAATGGTGCGTGATTTTCAAACCATCGTCGGGCTGGAATCTCGCGAACAGTTCCTCGAGATGACCGGCAACCTGCCTGATATCGTCGCGGCATGTGTTGGCGGCGGCTCTAACGCCATGGGCATATTCTCGGGCTTTATTGATGACGAAGGCGTGGCCCTTGTCGGGGTTGAACCCGGCGGCACATCTTCCAAGCTGGGAGAACACGCAGCCACAATGACCTATGGTCAGGATGGTGACATCCACGGGTTCCGCACCAAACTGCTGGTGGATGAGGCGGGCGAACCGGCCCCCGTAAACACCATTGCTTCGGGTCTGGATTACCCCGGTGTCGGGCCGGAGCACGCGCATTTGCAGAAAATCGGGCGGGCAGAATATGTGACGGCGGACGATAAGGAAGCCCTGAAAGCGTTTTACGATCTATCGCGCCTTGAGGGCATCATTCCGGCGCTGGAATCTGCCCATGCGGTGGCCTACGCGATGCGCGAGGCAAAGAACCATCAGGGTAAATCCATCCTGATCAACCTGTCGGGCCGTGGCGACAAAGACATTGATTATGTCGCTGAAAACTTCGGTTTCGGGGAGTAATTTTTCGAAAATTATTCGATGGCGCCCTGTGTGAATGGGGCGCCACATTTTCCGGCCATTTTGTCTCGTTGATCATTGCTTGCTGGTCTGGCTATTTACGGGTCAGGGCACGCGACCCAAACAACGACAAGGCCAATAAAATATGTTCATCCCGCCCAAACCCGTTTCACAATATCCGTGGTATATACGGCTGTTTTTCTGGAAGCAGAAAAAGACCTATGGCAAGGTGTTGGAACCCGGAATGCTGTGGGCGCGATCGCCCAGCGTGTTTGTCGGGGTGGCTTTGTTATACGGGGCGCTGAACCGCAAACGCTCGCGAATTGATCCGGCGTTACGCTCGCTGGTGACAGTGCGGGTGTCGCAGATCAACCACTGTGAATTTTGCGTCGATATCAACGCCTCGACCTTAATGAAACGCGGTGTGTGCAAGGAAAAGGTCGCGCATTTGGCGGGGTGGCGTCACCACGAGGGTTTTGATGCGATGGAGCAGGTCGCACTGGAGTTGACCGAAGCGATGACCTATACGGACCGCGATGTGGACGCAGTGCTAATGGACCAAGTAAAACAGCATTTTGATGATGATGCGGTGGCCGAGCTGTGCGGGTTGATCGCATTCCAGAACATGTCGAGCAAATATAACGCCGCGTTGGATATTCCGGCGCAGGGGTTCTGCCAGATACCGCTGGCGACGATCAACACGGATGTCGCCTAGGGGCGGGCACGCCACGCGGCCCAATCCTCGGGCGTGTCCAGATCGGTGATAGCATGATCATCGGGCAGGGGGACAAGCCGAACCCTGTCGGCATACTGGCGCAGCAGATGCCGCGCACCTGCATCCCCCTGAAATATATCCGGATCATTCAAGGCCCACATCGGCAATAGGACTGGGTTGCCTGCCGTGCCATCTAAACTAGTGGCGCGTTGGATGTTTCCATTAGGATCGTCTCGGAACATATTGATAAGGCTGGTGTAATCATCTGTAGTAATATCCGGCATGTCTGCCAGAGCAACCAGAATGCCGGTGCAATCCGTCGGGATTACCCGCAGTCCGGCCCGCAGGGATGCCGCCATTCCTTGGTCTGCATCCGCAACCGGAACGATTTGCACATCCAGCCCCGCCAGCGCGTCTTGGCGCGCCGTATTTCCAGTGGGTAAAGCCACCAACACCGGATGCTTTGTATCAACAGCATTGCCCACCACATGGCGTAGCAACGGGCGTCCGCCAACATCCATCAGCAGTTTGTCGCACCCGTTCATCCGGGTTGAGGCACCGGCGGCAAGGATCAGGATCGGGATTGTCATGCGGCTTCGCAATTTGCATTAAAAGGAATCGGAATTCACCCCAATTGTGGGCTAATTCCGATGCTCATACCAGATTAAATGCAAAACGCGATCAGCCGCGCATCCGCGCCCCGTCAGCATCAAACAGCACGTCCGTGATCAGGGTGGCCGCGCACATCTCGCCCAGTATCTCGATCTCGGCCTTTTGGCCCGCTTGCGCCAACCCACGCGGGATCAACGCCAGTGCGATGGATTTTCCCGCGTAATGCGAATAGCCACCCGAGGTGCAATAGCCGACGACCTCGCCATCGATCGACACAGGCTCGTAACCAATCACATCCGCGTCGCTGACCGTCACCTCAAAGGCGCACAACTGGCGGGCAGGGGGTGTATCACGTTCTGCTTCGGCCGCCGCGCGACCAATGAAGTCGGCGTTTTTCTTGAACGAAATGAACCGGTCCAGTCCGGTTTCGGCCGCCGTGTAATCCGGTGAAAACTCCCGCAGCCACGCGCCGAAAAACTTGTCCAGCCGCAGGCTCATCATCGCCCGCATCCCGAATGGGCGCAGGCCCAGATCCTGTCCCGCATCCCACAATGCATTCCACAACGCGCGTTGTGACATTGGCGTTGTGTAGATTTCGTACCCCAGATCACCGGTATAACTGACCCGCTGCACGATGCAGTCAACCAGCCCAACGGCCATGCGTTTCACGTCCAGAAATTTGAACGCCTCACCCGATACATCGGCCCGCGTCACCCGTTCCAGCAGTTTGCGGGCATTGGGTCCGGCAATCTGGAACCCCGTGCGCATGTCCGAGATGTTATCAACCGTGATGCCATCCTCCAGATGTTGCAAGAACCAGCGGTGGTGGTAATCCTGTGCACCGTATGAACCGGTCAGCTGGTATTCATCCTCGGCCAGACAGGAGACGGTGAAATCACCGATCAAACGGCCTGAGGGGGCCAGCATTGGTGTCAGCGACAAGCGGCCAACCTTGGGAATGCGCCCCGCCATGATCCGGTCCAGCCACGCGCGGGCATCAGCGCCACGCACCAGAAACTTGCCGAAATTCTGCACCTCGTTGATGCCCACAGCTTCGCGCACGGCCTTGACCTCGGCGGCTGTGGCCTCCCACGCGTTCGAGCGTCGAAAACTTGGCACCTCATAACGATCTTCACCTTCCAGCGCAAAATAATTCACCACTTCCAGCCCGTTTTGCTGGCCCCAAACCGCGTTCATTCCGTCGAAAATATCATACATCGGCGTGGTCTGGTTGGGGCGGCCCACCGGCAATTCCTCGTTCGGGTAGACCACCGAAAACCGGTTACGGTAATTCTCGATCACCTTGGGCACGGTGTAACCCGGCGAAATCCATTTGCCATATCGGGCAATATCCATCGCCGAGATGTCACGCTCGGTTTCGCCCGTCACCATCCATTGCGCCAGCATCAGGCCAACACCGCCGCCTTGGGAAAATCCGGCCATCACGCCGCAGGCCAGCCAATAACCCTGTTTGCCTGGTACCGGACCAACCAGCGGGTTGCCGTCAGGGGCAAAGGTGAACGGGCCGTGGATCACGGTTTTCACGCCTGCCGTTTCCAGAATCGGAAACCGCGAATAGGCAAATTCGATCGAGGCTTCGATCTTGTCCAGATTATCGGGCAGCAGCTCATGGCCGAAATTCCACGGGGTGCCGTCAACCGACCACGGCTGGCAGGGTTGCTCGTAAAATCCGATGCACAGCCCGCGGCCCTCTTGGCGCAGGTAGCTTTCTCCACCTGGGTCCATCACATGTGGATGCTCGACATCGCGCTCGTAAATCTCGGGTAGATCGTCGGTGACGATATACTGGTGCTCCATCGGTAGCAGTGGCGTGTAAACCCCTGCCATCGCACCAACTTCGCGGGCCCACAACCCGCCCGCGTTGACGATGTGCTCGGCGATGATCACTCCCTTGTCGGTGACCACTTCCCATGTGCCGTCGCTGCGTTGATTGGTCTCTTCGACCTTGGTGTGCAGATAGATTTCAGCACCCCCCATGCGGGCGGCCTTGGCATAGGCATGCGTGGTGCCGGACGGGTCAAGATGACCATCCAAGGGGTCATACAATGCGCCCAGAATACCATCAGTGTTGGTGATAGGCGCGATTTTTTTGATTTCTTCCAGCCCTAACAGCTCGGTATCCAGCCCCATATGCCGGTGCTTGGCGCGCTCGGCCTTTAGCATGTCAAACCGTTCGGGCGTGTCGGCCAGCGTGATGCCGCCCACATGATGCAGCCCGCAGGACATGCCGGTGATTTCCTCCAGTTCCTTATACAGCCGGATAGTATACCCCTGAAGCGCACACATATTGGTGTCGCCGTTAATGGTATGAAACCCGCCTGCCGCGTGCCACGTCGATCCTGAGGTCAACTCGCTACGTTCAACCAACACCACATCGGACCAGCCGAGTTTCGTTAGGTGATATAGAACGGATGCGCCGACAACGCCGCCACCGATGACACAGACACGGGTATGGGTTTTCATGAATTGCTCCTTTGATTTGGGTGTAACGGTGCAGGGGAAACAGGGATTTCACTGGTCAATATTCGACAAAAAATGTCGTGAACGGGCATTTCGGCAGGCGTGACGCAGGTCAGGGTGGGTCAAACTGGTTGCTAAACATAGGTCATACACATGAAAACCCACGCTCAAGCTGTTGTTATCGGGGGTGGCCTGATTGGTTGCTCGATCCTTTATCACCTAACGAAACTCGGCTGGTCCGATGTGGTCCTGCTGGAGCGCGATGAGCTGACATCTGGGTCGACGTGGCATGCGGCGGCAGGCATTCACGGGCTGCATGACAGCAACAATATTTCGCGCATCCAGCACTACACGATGGGGCTGTATAAGGAACTTGAGGCGCAGACCGGGCAGGGCTGTGGCGTGTTCCAGCCAGGGTCACTGTATCTGGCCCAAACCGAGGCCCGCGAGCATCAGTTGCGCCTGCAAGAGGCCAAGGCTCGCTATTACGGGATGAATTTTCACGAGGTGTCGCGCGACGAGGCCGAGCGCCTGCATCCGCTGGTTAATTTTGATGGTATCCGCTGCATTATGTTCGAGCCGGATGGCGGCAATGTGGATCCGTCCGGCGTGACTATGGCCTATGCCGCAGGCGCCCGCGCGGCGGGGGCGGAAATTAACCGCTTTACCCCCGTGACAGCCACGGTTCAACAGCCGGATGGCACATGGATTGTGGAAACGCCCAAGGGGAACATTCACGCGGAATGGGTGATCAATGCGGCGGGCCTGTGGGGGCGCGAGGTGGCGGCGATGGCGGGGCTGACGCTGCCGCTGATCCCGACCGAGCACCAGTATTTCGTCACCGAAACCATTGCCGAAGTTGCGGCGCTGGATAAACGTCTGCCATCTATTGCTGACCGTGATGGTGAATATTACCTGCGCCAAGAGGGGCAGGGGCTGTTGGTTGGTGCCTACGAGAAGAATATGAAGTTCTGGGCCGAAGACGGCACCCCGCCGGGGTTTGGTCACGAGCTGTTTCCCGATGATCTGGACCGGATCGAGGATAACCTGATGCGGGCGATTGACCGCGTTCCGGTGATTGGCGAGGCGGGGATCAAGCGGGTGATCAACGGCCCAATGATCTGGTCGCCCGACAGTAATGCGCTGTTCGGCCCCGTGCCGGAATTGCGCAATTATTTCTGCTGTAACGGCATCATCCCCGGGTTCTCGCAATCCGGCGGGCTGGGCTTGCTGACGGCGGAATGGATCATTGAAGGCGAGCCAAAACTGGACCTGTTCGCATGGGATATGGCGCGGTTCGATGACTGGGCCGACAAGGCATTCACCAAGGCTCGCGTGGCGGACCAATATGCGCACCGGTTCTCGATCCATTTCCCTAATGAGGAACGCGCGGCGGGTCGTCCGGTGCGGATGCGCCCGATTTACGAGGTGCAACGCCAGATCGGCGCGGTGTTTGGTCTGAACGGCGGCTGGGAACATCCGCTGTGGTATGCGGACACGCCTGATACGGTGGATACCAACGGTTTTGCTCGCCAAAACTGGTTTGAACCTGTGGGAGCAGAATGCCGGATGCTGCGGGACCGCGCAGGGATCATCGACATCTCCAACTTCTCGAAATATTCGGTGCAAGGGGCAGGGGCCGAGGATTGGCTGAACGCGCTGTTTGCCAACCGGATACCGTCTGTGGTTGGGCGGTCTTGCCTGACGCCCCTGATCGGTGTGCGCGGCGGCATTGCCGGTGATTTCACCGTGACCAAGCTGGCCGAGGATGACTTCATGATTGTTGGTTCCGGCATGGCTGAACGCTATCACCAGCGGTTCTTTAACGCCGTGCCATTGCCCGATGGCACCACGTTCAAATCGCTAACGGACGCGATGTGCGGCTTCAACGTGGCGGGGCCAAAATCGCGTGATCTGTTGCAACACCTGACCAATACGGACCTGACAACGCCCGCCTTCCCGTTCATGCGCTCAAAGCGCATTGATGTGGGCGGGGTCAATGTGGTGGCGATCCGCGTGTCTTTTACCGGCGATCTGGGCTGGGAGCTGCATTGCGCCACCGAGGATCAGGCGCGTTTGTATCAAGCACTGCTGGAGGCCGGCAAAGAATTTGGCGCGGGGCCAGTGGGCAGCCGCGCGTTGATGTCACTGCGGCTGGAAAAAGGTTACGGCAGTTGGGGGCGTGAATATTCGCCGGAATACTGGCCGCAAGAGGTGGGGTTCGCGCGTCTGGTGAAGATGGACAAGGGTGAATTTTTGAACCGTGCGGCCTATGAAGCCCTCGCTGATAATCCCGCCCGTGAAGAATTGGTGATGTTCGAGGTCACGGTTGAAAACGCCGACGCCACGGGTGGCGAGCCGATATTCCTGCCCGACGGCACACCGGTGGGTCGCGTCACATCCGGTGCCTATGGCTACCACGTCGAAAAGTCGCTCGCGCTTGGGTATGTCAAGGCGGGCATGGTCAAGGCGGGGGATGCTGTGGATGTCTACATTCTGGGCGCACCGCACCGTGCGGTGATGCTGGCTGAACCACCATTTGACGCCAAAGGTGAACGCTTACGCGGCTGACGCCGCACGCTGTTTCAGCAACACGCCAAACTTCGCCATCGCGCGGATTACCTTTTCGGCCTCACGCCCTAAATCCGTCAGGGTGTATTCGGTTTTCGGCGGCACTGTCGCATAGCTTTTGCGGCTCAACACGCCTTCGGCCTCCAACATGCGCAATCGGGAGGCCAGTATTTTCGGACTGATCCCCAACAGGGCATATTGCAGTTCTGAATAGCGCCGTGTGCCCGCCAGTAATTCGCGGATGATCAGCGTGGTCCATTTGCCCGACAGGATGTCTGCCGACAGTTTGACGGGGCAATCGGGGGTGCAATCAATACCGGCTTGTAACGGGTCCATCTGGTTTCCTTTACGGGATAGCTACTTTCATTTTGGTAACTACTTCCCAAAGGGAAGTTAGGAGAATATGTCTGCCTTCCGAAATCATTACAAGCAAAAAGGCAAGCGATATGAAATACTTCAAGGCACTCTGTTACTTTATCGGCGTGGTTCAACTGGTACTTGGCGCCCTTTATCTGTTCGCGCCGCAGTTTTTCATTGCATGGCAAGGTCTCAGCCAGATCGGGCAGGATATAAACTACCCGCTGGGCATGTTGGCCGGACGGTTCATCGTTTACGGATTGGGGATGTTTGTGATTGCGTCTGATCCAGTGCGATATAAAATCTGGGCCGACGGGATGATCGCTATTCAGGCCGTCGATCTGGTGGTTGGGCTGTTTTACACGGCCACAGGTGTGGTTGCGATTGCCCATTCGGGTTTTCCAATGTTCAACGCGACCATGTTGATCATCTTGCTGGTCTTGGCGCGCCGTAGCGTGCCCAGCCACGCAGGCGCGTGATCCGGTGTTGAAAACCATTTCACAAATACCGGCAGGGCTGATGATGATTGGCAACGCGCCAGCCCTGTTTGACCGTTTGTACCGGTTTGACTGGTATAGTGACCCGCTGCGCGATTGGGCGGGATCGCTGGATATCCATCCGGATATGCAGGTGCTTGATCTGGGTTGTGGGCCAGGAAACCTGACGCGCGAATTGGCGGCGGGCGGCGTTTTGATAACCGGTGTGGACCGCTCCGACGCCATGATCAAACGCGCCAAACGCCGCCAAAGCCATGCGCAGTTCAAAGTGGATAACGCGATGGATATGGCCATGGCGGCGGCGTCATTTGACGTGGTCTTGTCGGCATCCTTGATCAATGTGGTGCCGGACCCGCCCGCGTTATTATCCGAAATGGCGCGGGTTTTACGGGGACGCGGGCAGGCGAGTGTTCTATTTCCGACGCCGCAGTTTGATCTGCACCATGCGGAACAGATCATTACAACGCGGCGGTTGGGGCCATTTGCGGCGGGTCTGATCCGGCTGTGGGCCAGCAAAGCCCGCAAACTGGACCCCGCCGTGGTGGTCGACCACTTTACAATGGCGGGGTTTGAGACACCCGTTGTAGACAGCTATCTTGAGGGGGGTTTGGCGGCGGTGACGGCTTATGTATCGGCTTGAACCACCTGCAAACCATCCCTGAACCGGCGCATGTTTTCCTGATAATGCAGCGCGCTGGCGGTTAGTCCCTGAATAGCGGTCTGGTCCAGTTGGCGAACCACCTTGCCCGGTGCGCCCACTACCAATGATCCATCGGGAATAACCTTGCCCTCGGTGATCAGCGCACCTGCGCCAATCAGGCAGTTCTTGCCAATCCGTGCGCCATTCAGAATGGTTGTGCCCATGCCGATCAGGCTGTTGGTGCCGATTGTGCAGCCGTGCAGCATTGCCTTGTGACCGATGGTGCAGTTCTTGCCGATGGTCAGCTTGAAACCCGGATCGGTGTGCAGCACACAGCTTTCCTGAATGTTGCTGCCTGCACCCACAAAAATCAGCTCGTTATCGCCGCGCAATGTGGCCCCGAACCAGACCGAGGCACCAACTTGTAGCACCACGCGGCCAATCACATTGGCGTCGGGCGCGATCCAGTAGTCATCATTGTCGGGCAGGGTGGGTGACACACCGTCGATCGTATAAATGGTCATGTGCGGTCCTCGAATTCCTTGTTCAATGCCCGCACCCGTTCCACCAGATCGGGTTGTTGCGATATGCGCATCCGTTCGGCCGATATGATGGTTTTCAACGCATCTTCGGTCTCGTCCAGATCATCGTTGATCAGCACAAAATCATATTCCGGCCAATGGCTGATTTCATCGCGGCTTTTCTGCATCCGCTCGGCGATTACTTCGTCGCTGTCTTGGGCGCGGGTGTGTAGGCGGCGTTCAAGTTCGGCGATTGAGGGGGGCAGGATGAAAATCGACAGCACATGTTTGCCCAATGATGATGCCCGCACCTGTTGGCCGCCCTGCCAGTCAATATCAAACAGCACATCGCGCCCTTCGTTGATAGCCCCATCAACTGGCCCCTTGGGTGATCCGTAGAAATTGCCAAACACCTCGGCATGTTCCAGCATGTCGCCGTTTGTTACCAGGGCCGCGAATTCGTTGTGGGATTTAAAGTAATAGTCCTTGCCGTCTACCTCACCTGAGCGCGGCGCGCGGGTGGTGGCCGAGACTGAAAAACCGATGTTTGGATCCCATTTGATCAGCCGTTTGGCCAGCGTCGACTTGCCAGCACCCGAAGGCGACGACAGGATAATCAAAAGCCCGCGGCGGTCACTCATGGTTTACTCCACATTCTGCACTTGTTCGCGCATCTGGTCTATTGTTGCCTTCAGGTCCAGCCCGATGCGGGTTAGGTCCACTGCCCCCGCTTTGGAACATAACGTATTGGCCTCGCGCATAAATTCCTGCATCAGAAAATCCAGTTTGCGCCCAACGGGGCCGGTTCTGCCCATCAGGTCACGCGCCGCATCCACATGGGCACGCAAACGGTCCAGCTCCTCCATCACATCGGATTTTACCGCCAGCATCGCCAGTTCCTGCGCCACGCGGGACGCATCTGCCCCATCCGCATTGTCCAACACGCGGGCCAGATTTTTACGCAGGGTTTTGGCAACATCGTCTTTGCGGGCCTCGGCGGCAATGGCGGCGTCTTTGGTCAGGGTCTCGATGGTCGTAATCTGGTTGTGAATGACCTGATCCAGCGCCGCGCCTTCGCTGTTGCGCATGGTGGTGAAATTGCCCAGCAATGGCGGCAGGTCGGCAATCAGCGCGGCCAGCAGGGGGGCGGTGTCCACTTGCACCACGGATGTATCAATCACCCCGCGCTGGGTCAGCACATCGGCGGCGGTGCAATGCACCAGTGTCAGCCCCGTGTCTGCGGCGGCGTCTTCAATCTGGGCCAGCGCCTTTAGAATGCGGGTCAATTGCGCCGCGTTCAGGTTCAGCGGTGCCGTGCCCTCGTCGCGCTGCACCCGCAGGGTCAGGTTGATATTACCACGGCCCACAGACCCTGCAACCAGCCCGCGCACGGCCTGCTCCAACCCGTCGACCCAGTCGGGCACCCGCAGGCGAATATCCAGCCCCTTGGAATTAACGCTACGGATTTCCCAAGCCCAGGAATATCCGGCATCTTCACCATTGCGGGCGGCGAACCCTGTCATTGATGTGATCATATGCGGTTAACCATTTAACAATTTTAGCCCCTCAATTTTCATCAAACCATGCCATATTAACCTGGCGGTAAGCATTATGAGCCAAGGGTTAACAGAGACATGCCCCTGTAACAACAATGCCGACCGATATCGGAAATTAAAGTGCAGGTGGATCGTGAAACATAAAGCAACGCTCGGACGGAATGTCATTTCAATGTTTGGCTACAAAAGCGAAACCCTGTTTCCGGTGATCAATCAGGTTGAAGCCTATTGGCAGGGCTTGCGTATGGGGCGAATTGTGCCGCAGCGCAGCGAGATTGACCCGCGCGGTATTGAACGGGCGCTGGAATACACCTTTGTTCTGGAACGCATCGCACCGGGTCTGGCGCGGTTTCGCCTGAACGGGATGCATCTGAATGATCTGCTGGGGATGGAGGTGCGCGGTATGCCGTTCACCTCGTTCTTTACGCCCACCGCACGAATTATGGTGACCGATACGCTCGAGGCGGTGTTTGACGGACCGCAAGTGGCGGAACTGACCCTGACAGCCGAACGCGGCATCGGCAAACCGCCAATGGACGCCAAGGTTATTTTGCTGCCGCTGCGCAGTGATTTGGGCGAAATCACCCGCATCATCGGCTGTCTGGTGTCGCTGGGGCCGATTGGCCGCGCCCCGCGCCGGTTTGATGTGGCGGATGTAAGGATGAAAACCCTGGCGGCGGGCCACGCGCCCGTTGATGCACCTGCGACTGATGCGCTGCTTGAACCTACGCCGGTCAAGGGATTTGCCGAGCCGAGCAACATTCCGTTTGTTGCAAATTCGCAAGATAGCGACGCAGGTGACGAAAAAGGGCCGGACGATACACGCCCGACCCTTCGATTGGTTTAATCTGATAATAGGTAAGCTAAACCGCCTGCGCTTGTTTGCTTTCGCGCAGGGCCGACAGTTCTTCGGCCACCAGAAACGCCAGTTCCAGCGATTGGCTGGCGTTCAGGCGCGGATCGCACGCGGTGTGATAACGGCTCGACAGATCCTCGTCCGTTACTGCCCGCACGCCGCCGGTGCATTCGGTCACGTCCTGACCTGTCATCTCGAAATGAACCCCGCCCGGGACCGTTCCCTCGGCCTTGTGGATCGAAAAGAACTCGCGCACTTCGCGCAATACCGATTCAAACGGGCGGGTTTTATATCCGGTCGAGGATTTGATCGTGTTGCCGTGCATAGGATCACACGTCCAGAGCACATTGGCGCCTTCCTCCTGAACCGTTTTGATCAGGCGGGGTAGGTGGTCGCCTACATTGCCTGCGCCAAAACGGGTGATCAGGGTCAAACGCCCTGCCTCGTTTTCGGGGTTCAGTTTGGCCATAAGCAGTTTCAGATCGTCCGCAGTCATGGTCGGCCCGCATTTCATCCCGATCGGGTTTTGCACCCCGCGCAGGAATTCCACATGTGCGCCATCCGGCTGACGGGTGCGGACCCCGATCCACCG
>Ga0190303_1000210_pt1 | contig 23821 bp, 21 predicted proteins | sample 48700701_MG_FD_161672 | JGI IMG/M metagenome (GOLD analysis project Ga0190303, IMG submission 161672) | Hydrothermal vent sediment bacterial communities from Southern Trench, Guaymas Basin, Mexico - 4870-07-0-1_MG | ecosystem: Environmental > Aquatic > Marine > Hydrothermal vents > Sediment ... | reverse complement strand
TCGATTTCTTCCATTGCCTCGTCGATTTCGCGCAGTCTTCCGCGCCGTGTTTCCAGTTTGGCCAGTTCTTCGGCAACGCACATCGCCGCAACTTCTGCATTGCCAGCGACACGCACGCCCGGTGATAGTTGCACATGGCGCGGGGCCATCACCGCTGCCAGTTCAGCACCCGCTTCGGCTTCAACCTTGCTGTGCAGATCATCCACGGCTCCAAAACGCAGCAAACAATCCCGCACCACCCTATGTTCATGCGCCGCAAAATCCATCCGCTCCAACGCGCCCTCGAAATTACCCAAAACCTCGGGGTTCAGCACCAGCGTTGCCAAAATAACCGCCTCGCGCAAATGCTCCTCGGCCCCCTGCCCCGCACTCACCAGAAGCGATGACTTTGTCGATGGTTGCACGGGTGCTGGTTTATTCTTCCATCCACCCTTGCCCTTGTATTCGGTGCGCCGTACCGCAAACAAATCCCAGCGCATCTGTTTGATCGCTTGCCCGTAATGTCCACGGATCGAGGCATCCTTGATCTTGGAGATTGCCCCCCGCAGGTTTTTATCCAGCGCCGCCTTGCGCTCGGGGCTGTCAAACACACCGCCCTCGGTCTCGCGCCGCCACAGCAATTGCACCATCGGCACAGCCCCATCAACCAAACGCTGCATCGCCCCCTTGCCTTGCACCTTTAGCACGTCATCCGGGTCCAGCCCTTCCGGCATCAAGGCAAACCGTAACGATTGTCCCGCCTCCAGCAGCGGCAACGACAGATCAATCAGTCGCAACGCCGCCTGAAAACCGGCGCGATCCCCATCCAGCGCGATCACCGGCTCTGGCGACACCCGCCACATCATCTGCAACTGGCTCTCGGTGATCGCCGTGCCAAGCGGCGCGACGCAGGCTGTAAATCCAGCCTCGACCAGCGCGATCACGTCCATATACCCCTCGGCCACGATCAACGGCGCACCCTTGCCCGCCGCCTCGCGTGCAGGGCCGTGATTATACAGGCTGCGGCCCTTATCAAACAACTCGGTCTCGGGCGAATTCAGGTATTTGGCCCGCGCGTTCGGGTCCATCGCACGGCCCCCCAGCGCAATCGGCCGTCCCCGCGCATCCCTGATCGGGAAAATGATCCGGTCTCTAAACCGGTCATAAGGGTCGCGGCCATCATCAGGGCGCGCCGCCAATCCGGCATCAATCACCAGATCGGGCGCGATGCCCTTGCCGGTCAAATGCGCAAACACCCCTTGCCGGCCATTCGGTGCAAACCCGATTTCCCAGCGATCCTGCGCCGCCTCGGACACCCCGCGCCCCGCTAGATACTCTCGTGCCACCGCCGCATTGGCCGTTTTCAGTTGCAGCCGGAAAAACTGCACCGCCTGCTCCATCACCTCGGCCAGTTGCGTGCGCCGGTCCGCTTTGGCTTGCGCCGCCGGATCACGCTTGGGTACCGGCATGCCGGCCTCACGCGCAATAATCTCGACCGCCTCCATAAACCCGACATTCTCGGTTTCGCGCACAAACGAAATCGCGTCCCCCTTGGCGTGACAGCCAAAGCAGTAATAAAACCCTTTGCGATCATTGACATGGAAGCTGGCAGTCTTTTCCTGATGGAACGGGCAAGGTGCCCACATATCACCCTTGGCCTGATTGGATTTGCGCGTGTCCCACATCACCTTGCGCCCGACAACATCAGTCAGACTGACGCGGGTGCGCAATTCATCAAGGAAACCGGGTGGCAGACTCATAGCCTCAAATACCAAGCGTCCCCGCCAAGAGTCTAGCGCCTGTTTCTTTTTTGCCCAAATATCCGCGCCGCAGGCATAAAACCTCTACTGCGCCGCCAGTGACACCATCGCGCCGTGCAAATCATGCACCAGCGTTTTCGCCATCGACCGGAACGCCATGATATCAAACGCTTGATTGCCAACCCGCGTGATCGACACCATCATATGATGCAATTCGCTGCGCGCCGTCTGCCCGCGCTTAAAACGGCTTGCGCGTAAATCCAGCGAGGTCAGCCGCGCCAAAACATCCACCGCGCCCGCCCCCTCAAGCCGCACAACGGTCCAGCCATCAGACTGGTCCACCACGGCCGCATATCTGGCCAGTGACTTGTCAGGTGCCGGTCCAATTAACATGCCTTGCCCATACCCGAACCAGACGCACCGCGCCCCTACTTTTCCGGTGCTGCGGTTTGGCGCGGCAAGCGCCATACCATGCGTAGATTTCAGCGCCTCGCCCAGTTGTTTTTCCTTGCCTTTATAAGGCGATAGCAATGCCATAGACGCAGGCGTAACTTCGCTTAATTTGCAAGTCCCCACCGCAATCGGCAGCAGCCCCGCACAGGGGGTATTAGCACTTAATTCAACCACGAACCCGCCCTCCTTCTGGATCAAAAAACACCGGGTCACACACTTCGCAATAGGTTATGACCCCGCGTAAATGATCGACCATCCGGATCACCTCGCCATGTCGCGCCCGCCCGTTTTGCAACCGCGCCAACGCCAATGATGTGCCCAGTGTCGGCGAAAAACAAACGCTGGAAACATAACCCTGATCATTGATCCGCACAGCCTCGGCATCCCGCGCAAACAAATGCGCCCCCGCCGTCAGTTGCTTGGCCGCCCCCACAGGTTTCAGCCCGATCAGCTGTTCACGCACCGGCCCGTTCAAACCCGCCCGCGTTGACGCCGCCTTGCCAATGCACTCTTTCTTGGCCGACACCATCCGGCCCATGCCAATATCAAACGCAGTAGCCCGCCCATTGATTTCCGCGTGCGTAATGAACCCCTTTTCAATGCGCAACACATTCAAGGCTTCCATCCCGTAAGCACCGCCGCCCATCTGCTCGGCAAGCGCCACCAATGTCTCGAACATCGAGGCACCGAACCGCGCAGGCACCGCAATTTCATAGGCATGTTCGCCAGAAAACGATATCCGGAACAACCGTGCCAAAACCGCGCCGATCCGCACCGCACCACAGCCCATGAACGGGAAATTATCGTTGTTAACCGACGTTTTCACAATCACATTCACCAGATCACGCGCTTTCGGTCCGGCCACTGCAAACTGCGCCCATTGTTCGGTGACCGATGTGATCCGCACATCCCATTCAGGGTGCAAGGCTTGCAACACAAATTCCATGTGCCGCATCACCAGTCCTGCCGCCGCCGTGGTCGTCGTCACCACGTAATGCTTGGCACCTAAACGCGCGCAAGTGCCGTCATCCATCACGAACCCGTCTTCGCGCAGCATCAGCCCATAGCGCACGCGCCCGACCTTTAGCGTCGACATCATATTGCTGTAGATGAAATCCAGAAACGCCGCGGCGTCCTTGCCCTGAACGTCAATTTTGCCCAGCGTCGAGACATCGCAAACCCCGACCGCATCTCGCACCATCATCACCTCGCGATCGCAAGATTGCCGCCATGTCTTTTCCCCGTCGCGCGGGAAGAACGAGGGCCGATACCACAGCCCCGCCTCGATCAACGGCGCATTGCGGGCCACAGTCCCGTCGTGCGATGTGGTGAACCGCTCCGGCGCAAAGCCCTTGCCTGCCCCGTTTGACCCCATCGCCGCAATCGACACCGGGACATAGGGCGGACGGAACGTGGTGGTGCCGGTTTCGGCTATGCCGCGCCCCGTTGCATCAGCCAGCGCCACAAGTGCGCCGATATTGGAGTTTTTACCCTGATCCGGTGCCATGCCTTGGGTGGTGTAGCGCTTCATATGCTCGACCGACGCCATGTTTTCACGCGCCGCCAGTTCCACATCCTTGACCGTCACATCATTGGAAAAATCCAGCCAAGCCCGACCGCCATTGCCCTTCACCGCCCACAGAGGCGACAGCGCATAATCATCATCCGCCGCAATCGGCAGCGTCACCGCCCGCGCCTTGATCCCGAGCACCTTTAGCGCTTCTTTGGCCCGAAACACGCCGGATTTTAGTGCGCCTTTAGTGCTGAACACCCCCGCAGCCGCCCCCGCCACATGCAGACTGGCACAATTCGCAGGATCCGGCACAAAGGCATGGATTTTAGCATTCCAGATCGGTCGCCCACCCAGATGGCAGCTTAGGTGCAATGACGGGTTCCAACCGCCTGACATCGCCAGACAATCCGCCTCGATCTTCTCGATTCCGCCATCAGTTTGCACATGGATTTCACCCAAGGATTTACGCCCTTTGGTGTCAATCACCTGTGCGCCGGTAAAGACCGGAAAATCGCCCGACACAGTCGCATCGGCACGGCTGTCGATCAGCGCCACCACCTCGACACCCGCCTCGACCAGATCATGCGCCGTGCGATGCGCGTCATTATTGTTACCAAACACTGCTACCTTTTGGCCTGCAGCCACACCCCATCGGTTCAGATAGGCCCGCACTCCGCTGGCCATCATCACCCCGGGGCGATCATTCATCGGGAACGCGACGGGGCGCTCGATAGCGCCAGTGGCCAGCACCGCTTGTTTCGCTACAATCTGCCAGAATGTTTCCAGCGGTGCCCCCGTTTCCGGTGCCACCAAATGCGAAGAAACCCGTTCCAGCGCACCATATGTGCCGCCGTCATAAACGCCCGTCACCGTGGTGCGGGACATCAGACGCACGTTATCCATCGCCGCCAGTTCCGCCACGATGCGGTCAACCCATATGTGCGCCGACTCGCCATCCAATGGCTCGTTTTCGGCCAGCAACCGCCCGCCCATGCGCATGTCCTCGTCGGCCAATATCACATCGGCACCGGCGCGCGCCGCCGTCAATGCCGCCATCAGACCCGCAGGTCCGGCCCCAATCACCAGCAGATCGCAATGGGCAAACGCCTGATCATATTGCGCCGTATCAGCCATACCGCTTAACGCGCCCAGACCGGCAGACCGGCGGATAATCGGCTCGTACACCTTTTCCCAAAACGATTTGGGCCACATGAAGGTTTTGTAATAAAATCCGGCTGACAAGAACTGCGAGAAGGCGTCATTCACCCCCATCAAATCCAGATTAAGCGACGGCCATCTGTTCTGGCTCACCGCTTCAAGCCCCGTGAATATTTCCTGCGTTGTGGCCCGCACATTCGGCGTGGTCGCCGCCCCCTGCCCTGTGGTGACCAGCGCATTCGGCTCCTCTGACCCAGCCGTCAGAACTCCGCGCGGGCGGTGATATTTGAACGAGCGCGCCACCATCCGCACCCCGTTGGCCAACAAGGCAGACGACAGCGTGTCGCCTGCATGGCCGCAATAGCGCTTGCCATCAAATGAAAACGGCACCGTTGTGCTGCGGTCAACCAGACCTTTGTCCTCAACCCTCATGCGCTTGCCTCATCGCTTGCCAGTTTCACCGCCAGAACCGCGTGCGTCACCGTGTTGCGCGTCACCACCAGCCACGCGCCGCAGCCGGCCTCGTGATGCCACAAATCACGGGTCGCGCCCGCCGGATTATCGCGGTTGTGCAGGTAATCATCCCACACCTCCGGCCCCGCATCCGCATCGGGGCGTTTCAAAGCAATCGCATCGCCCTGATAATAAAATTCTCGTCTGTCGCGTTCCCCGCACAGGGGGCATTTGATCCGCATATTCTCGCGCCCTTTGGTCTGTTATTTAATCACGCATTGGCTGTCGGCCACACGGGTTAATCTATAGGTCACCCTCTGGCCCACTATTTCGGCCAGATCAACGGCACCACCGCATTCATCGGTTTCACCGACCAGCAGATAGTTGGTCCTGAATTCCAGCATTTTGTCATCATCACGGGTGATCTCCATGCTTCCGCCGTCACATTCCACGCTACAGGTCCAGTTTTTGAACCCACCACTCGGGGCAAAACAATAAAGGTATTGTGCAAACAACTGACTGCCATGGCCGTCCTCACGCGCGTGCCCCTGATCTGCTGTCAGCACCGACATTTGCGCAACCCTGTCGCCCGCGTTCTGCCGAAAACTGACGCTGATCCGGTCCACCACCTGATTTGGGTTTTTTGCCAGATGCCCTGCCGAATAGTCACGCACGCAACAGCCCGCCGGCGGGGCAGATTGCGCATGGGCGGGCAATGCCATTACGGCGCACAGCGCCAAGGTTTTAATGTAGGTTATGTTGCGCACCTGTTCCCTCCTCGTCCAGTAAGTGGCCGGTTGCAAACCGCCCCAGTTGATACCGCGCTGCGGGCGCATGGTGGTTGCCCGTCGCCAGCAAATGCGCGAATGAATAGCCCGATCCCGGCACAGCCTTAAACCCGCCGTAACACCAGCCCGCATTCAGATACAGACCGTCAATGTGGGTTTTGTCGATGATGGGTGATCCATCCGGCGACATATCCATGATCCCGCCCCATGATCGCAACACGCGGGATTTGCCGATCATCGGCATCAATGTCATCGCCGCCTGCATCACTTGCTCCTTGCGGTGCAACCCGCCGCGTTGCGCATAGGAAGCATAGAAATCCAGATCACCGCCAAACACCAATCCGCCCTTGTCAGACTGACTGATATAAAAATGCCCCATGCCAAAGCTGATCACATTGTCGATCACCGGCTTTAGCCCTTCGGTGACAAAGGCTTGCAAAACATGGCTCTCGATCGGCAGGCGCATACCGGCCATCGCCGCCACCTGGCTGGAGCGCCCCGCCACCACCATCGCCACCTTTTTAGCGCGGATCGCGCCGCGTGTGGTTTGCACCCCGCGAACGTGCCCGTTTTCAATGTCTATGCCGGTGACTTCGCAGTTCTGGATCAGATCAACACCGCGCTGGTCCGCGCCGCGTGCATAGCCCCACGCCACCGCATCATGGCGCGCCGTGCCGCCGCGCGGGTGCAAGGTGCCGCCATAAATCGGAAATCTGGCGTTGTCATAATCCAGATAGGGCAGCATTTTGCGCACCGCATCACGGTCCAGCAGGATTGAATCGTCGCCCTGATTGATCATCGCATTGCCTGCCCGCACTGCATTATCGCGCTGCCCATCCGAGTGAAACAGCCGGATGGTGCCGCGCTGGGAATGCATGACGTTATAGTTCAGGTCGGCCTCCAGCCCCTCCCACAGCTTCAGGGAATGGCTGTAAAATTCACTGTTGCCCGGTTGCGAATAATCGGCGCGCACAATCGTGGTGTTACGCCCGACGTTGCCGCCGCCCAGATAGCCTTTTTCCAGAACGGCAATATTTTTCAGCCCGTGTTCCTTGGCTAGGTAATAGGCCGTCGACAGGCCATGACCGCCACCACCGATGATAATGATGTCATATTCGGATTTGGGGTCAGGGTTACGCCATTGCGGCGTCCACCCTTTGTTGCCGCTCAACCCTTGGCGCAATACCTGCCAGCCAGAAAACCGCATACCATCTCCCAATCCGGTTCCAAAATCATAATGATCCTACAAAACCAATTCCTGAGAGAATATTCAATGGGAAGCCGCAAAAAGTGTGCCGCTTCCCGACATTGTTTTGTTTGCTGGCGACCTACAGCCCCTTGGCCTCATAAGATTTGGCCACACGACCGATCGCCACGATAAAGGCTGCGGTGCGCAGATCCTCGACATCGTCCCGCCCGTGCCAGATTTTGCGCATGGATTGATAGGCCGCGCGCATGGTGTCATCCAGACCCGAGCGCACCAGTTCCAATTCATCCGCGCCACGCAGATATTTTTGCTTGAAATCGGGCGACATCGTCCATGCATCGCCCAGAGAGCTGTCCAGCCGCTCCAACTCGTCCACCACCAGTTGGTGACGCGCCTCTTCCTGACGGCGCTGCAATCGGCCAAACCTGATGTGGCCCAGGTTTTTCACCCATTCAAAGTAGGATACAGTCACCCCGCCCGCGTTGGCATACATATCAGGGATGATCACAATACCTTTTTCGCGCAGGACTTCATCGGCCCCTGCCGTAACGGGCCCGTTAGCCGCCTCGATAATCAGCGGGGCCTTAACACGGGCGGCATTTGTCAGATTTATCACCGCTTCCAGTGCCGCGGGGATCAGGATATCACATTCGGCTTCCAGCAGCTTTGCGCCATCGCTGTCGAAATGTGTGTCCATATAGCCTGCCAAACCACCATGCTTGGCCAGCCATTTATGGATCGCCTCGACATCCAGCCCGTCCGGATCATAAAGCGATCCGTCGCGTTCAATAATGCCGGTGATGATGGCATCATCTTCCTGACTAAGGAATTTGGCCGCGTGATAGCCCACATTGCCCAGCCCCTGCACAATAATGCGTTTGCCTTTTAGCGTGCCATCCAGCCCCGCCTTGGCAATATCCTCGGGGTGGCGGAAAAATTCGCGCAGCGCATATTGCACGCCACGCCCCGTGGCCTCGACCCTGCCCGCAATACCGCCCGCATGCTGCGGTTTGCCGGTCACACAAGCCTTGGCATTGATATCGGTGGTGTTCATCCGCGCATATTGGTCGGCAATCCACGCCATTTCACGTTCGCCGGTGCCCATATCGGGGGCCGGCACGTTCTGGGACGGGTTGATCAGATCGCGCTTGATCAACTCATAGGCAAAACGCCGCGTGATCGTCTCCATTTCAGCCGCGTCATATTCACGCGGGTCAATCCGCAAACCTCCCTTGGAGCCGCCAAACGGCGTCTCGACCAGCGCACATTTATAGGTCATCAAAGCACCCAGCGCCTCGACCTCGTCCTGGTTAACGCTCGGCGCAAACCGGATACCGCCCTTGACCGGTTCCATATGTTCGGAATGGACCGATCTGTAGCCGGTGAATGTTTTGATTTCGCCGCGCAGCCGCACGCCAAACCGCACGGTATAGGTCGCGTTCACAACACGGATTTTTTCCTCCAGCCCCGGGGCCAGGTCCATCAATGCAACCGCACGGTTAAACATCATATCAACGGATTCACGGAAACTGGGTTCTTTCTTTGCAGACATTTTGCTCTCCATAAACAAAGTGCGGCAGAATCGCGCGCCTTCAGCAATAATCGAAGCCTAGGCCCGTTTGGTTAACAATACACCTGCTTTCTCGAATCAAATTTGCGCTTTTGTTTTTCCAGTGTTTACTTGGGGCGAAAAACAGGCCGCAGAAACAATTCTGCGTAAAATTGATGGACTATATCCAGTCCGGCAACAATACAGCTGCAAATGGCTGAACAATCATTGAAATGGCGCGGAATTGTCCCTTTTCGACCAAATTTTGCCCCATTTCCGCCACATCCGCCTGTCTATATGCGCTGGCATGCTTTGTGTGTGCGGAAGGGGACACCATATGAATTTGGTGTTCAGGAAAGGGCGAGTTATGACGCAAGATATTACCAGCACTCTTAATGAGGCGCATGAGAAAACACGCAAGCATATAACCGGCTTCAATTCAGCCGTGCGCCAGAATCTGTGTAAATTTCGCAAGGACGAAGACGGGTCGTTGATCATCTTTTCCCTGTATATTTTCGTTATCATGTTGGTCGTTGGCGGCATCGCCGTGGATATCATGCGGTCCGAATATCAGCGCACAAAAATCCAGTACACAACCGACCGCGCCCTTCTGGCGGCCGCCAGCCTGAAACAAACCGTCCCCGCCCAAGAGGTGTTTGACGACTATTTTGCCAAATCCGGCATGGCTGGGATGGCGCCAGTGGCCACCGTTGATGCATCCCTGAACTATCGCAAGGTATCAGCCGCATACCCTGCAGACCAAATTCCCAAAATTGAAACTATCTTTATGAGCCATGCGTTCAGAGAGCTGTTGCAGCACGGAGATGCCGGCGGCTTGGACGAACTCTTTACATCAGCAGCAGGGACCGCTGTGGATGGGGTTGAAAAAGTCGAGGTTTCTTTGGTGCTGGACGTTTCCGGCTCAATGGGCTGGGGTTCTGCTTCCGGTCATTCCAAGTTGTATGACCTCAAAGAGGCCGCCAAAGAATTTGTTGATACGCTGTTGTTGAACCAACCCGAGGATGACACCTATTCGATCTCGATCGTCCCCTTTTCAACCCAAGTCAACGTTGGTGAAAACCTGCTGTCAAAATATAATGTTTCATCCGAGCACAATTATTCCCATTGTGTCGACTTTGATGGCTCCGATTTTGATACAGCCGCATTGTCGACTGGCAATGCATTGCAGCGCACAGGGCATTTCGCACCTTGGAGTACCCTGTACAGAAACAAACCGGTCAATTGGAAGCGTAGACCCTGCCCGCCGAATGCGGAACGTGCAATCATGCCGTTGTCAGGCGACAACGAAGAGCTGAAGGATTATGTCGACGATTTCGAAGCATCTGGCAATACTTCTGCAGATATTGGCCTCAAATGGGGCGCAGCAATGCTTGATCCATCCGCACAATCCGTGGTTTCATCGCTGATCACTGATGGCGACGTCGATGCTAAATTCGAAGGCCGCCCCTTCTCGTACACCGAGACAAACACATTAAAGGTTATCGTGCTAATGTCGGATGGCGCAAACACCAGCCAGTATTATCTGGAGCCCGAAGTTTCCGGTGGTTACGCAAACCCAGCTGACAACATGTCAAACGTCTGGCACAAAGTGGATAGCAGCGGGCGTGACCGGTATGCGATTTACAATGAGAGCCGCTGGGATTCCAAAAAGTATTTCCGCACATATGTAGAAAGCACTGGTGGATACTGGAGCACAACCCCGCGTAGCGGCATGGAACAGCTGTCTTATGTGGAGCTGTATGACCACGCGACCATTCGCTATGTTGCCAAATATCTGATGGACCCCGCCGGTTATAGCTATAACTATTGGAGATACGGCACCTATGACTATGTGCACCCGAACTTAAAAGACACCCGCATGAACAACATCTGTTCCGCCGCGAAAGACAACGAAGTTCTGATCTTCACCATCGGCTTTGAAGTGACGGACAGCAATGCAACCAAACTTACAAATTGTGCCACATCTGCCGGTCACTTCTTCCGTGTGGATGGCGTTAACATCTCCGAGGCATTCGCCTCAATCGCCGCACAGCTGAACAGCCTGAGGTTGACACATTGATACATTTTGTAAAACATTTCCGCTCGAAGCTCCGGTCCCTGCGCAAGCGGGAAGACGGGAACGCGACAATCGAATTTGCGATCATGTTCCCGATCATGATTACGATGTTCCTGTCATCCGTCGAGATCGGCATCCTGACAATCCGTCAGGTGATGCTGGAGCGTGCTGTTGATTTGACTGTTCGGGATTTGCGACTGGGGCATTTTGTTAACCCTACGCAAGATGCCCTGCGCACATTGATCTGTCAGCGGGCAGCCGTTGTTCCAGGCTGCATGGACAGCCTGCTGATCGAACTGCGCCCTGTAAGCACAACAACCTGGACCCCGCTATCCTCGGACACGACCTGTAAAAACCGCGACGAGGATATCAATCCGGCTGTCACCCTGAACCCGGGGATTGCACATGAAATGGTGCTGGTGCGTGTCTGTGCGGTTTTCAAACCTGTATTCCCGTCAACCACGCTGGCAATAAGCCTGCAAAAAGACGCGTTGGGCGGTTACGCTCTGGTTACAAGTTCGGCTTTCGTGAATGAGCCGTCATGAGGTATGAAATGTCATATATCCTGTACAAAATTCGCAAGTTTGCCCGCGATGAAGGCGGCACAGCAACGACCGAGGCAATCATCATCTTTCCGATGCTGGTTTGGGCAATCGTGGCTATGGCCGTCTATTTTGATGCCTTTCGCGTCCGCAGCGTCAACTTGAAGGCCGCGTATACAATCAGCGATATGATTTCGCGGGAAAACCCGTTTGTTGGCCCGAATTACATTGGCGGGCTGAATACGGTCTATGACTTTCTGGCCTCCAGCGCCAACCCCACTTGGGTTCGTGTCAGCCTTGTTCAGTTCGACACCGAAGACCCGCTGAATGATAACGATGGCGTTCACATCCTGCAATGGTCGCACGGAACAAACGGCAAGCCAGATCTGACACAAGCGACAATGCTGCTTGAAGTAGACAGCCAAATTCCGGTTATGGGTCACGGAGACAGCCTAGTCCTTGTCGAGACACATATGCAATATATGCCTTTTGCGAATATCGGCATTGACCCTTATGCGCTTGATAACTTTATCGCCACACGCCCAAGGTTTACACCTCCGCAATGGAGCAACGGGCACTAAATTTGATACGGTATTATTAGCTAAAGGCATCGGGGTTTCCGGTGCCTTTATCGTTTAGCACCCTTACCGGCCAATGCCGCGCTCAGCCAGCATAGCGGCCAGTATCTCGGCCATATATTTGGCTTGCGATGCCGCCGTAACCCCGCCAACCCCCACACGTTTACCAAACCGCCACCATATCCCCGGGGCCCATGCCCGTTCCTGACGCGCGCGGGTCAACACCGAAAACCCGTTTGACGGCTTTAGCGAAAATGATCCGCGCACAACCCCCAGCATATCATCAACCCGCACCAACACCTGCCCGTCTGTCGTGCGCAATTCATCCTGCGTCAGCACCACCCCGATCAACGTGGCACGGCGCATCTTTTCTGCCAAAAACAGCACCAAACCCCCAAGCCCCAGCAGGAATGCCCGCCACCCCAATGATGCGGGCGGGGTCGCCATCGCAACATAGACCAGCAAGCCGCCCAATATGGCCAGCATGAGCAAACCGGCAAACCGCCGTGTGGTTGATGGCATTACGGTCGCAAGTATTTCTGTGTCAGGCATGTGTCGCTCCTAAGGGATCGCGCACCTCTACCCACATCCGCACCAAAGATCGAGTGCTGATCATGCGGCAACGGCCTTGCGCGCCATATCCCAGTAGATTTCCTCGACCATATCGCGCGACAGCCGCCCGCCTTCGCGATACCATGTGTTCACGCCGGTCAGCATGGCAATCAGCGCCATCATTGCCAGTTTGGTATCCGGCAGGCCAAACGCGCCCGCCTTTTGCCCCAGCCGCAGGATTTCTTCCAGCGCATCCTCATATTGCTTGCGCAGCTCCTCGATCGCGGCGAAATTCGCCTCCGACAGGTTGCGCAACTCCATATAGGCGATAAACACCGCATCCGGCCGCTCCAGATGAAACCCGATGTGAAAGCGCACGAACGCCTCAAGCTGGGCAACCGCCCCCTCGCCCTTATCCTGCGCCCCCCATGCCGCCAGCAAATCCTCCATATGCTCGCGCATCAGATCAAACAGCAGCGTTTGCTTGTCGGGCGTATATAAATATAGCGCTCCCGCCTGCACCCCGACCTCACCCGCGATCTGGCGCATCGAAACAGCAGCAAACCCGTGGCGGGCAAACAGCCGTGACGCCGCCTTGCGCACCTTGGGGCCGGTGATCTGGGAATGGGAACCTGTTTTACGTGCCATAGCTCGGGTTTATCTGAACATGCGTTCAATTCAAAGCCCCGCTTGTATCAAACCCGCAACCCGCTCTATGATCCCGCAACTGCTACAGGAATCCCTTGATGTTGCGCATTATCCCTGCCCTTGCCTTATCCGCCGCACTACTGGTCGGATGCAGCGATTTCCCCGAGCTGGACGATGCCGTGTCCCCGACGGCCCGCAAAGCGGGCTATCCCAGTCTGCTGCCGATTGACCAGTTGATTGCAGGCGCCCAAGAAGTGCAGATCACCGAAGAAACCATTTTGAGCCTGCAATCGCGCATTGCCCGCCTGAATGCCCGCGCCGCCCGCCTGAGCGGACCCGTGATTGATGCCGCCACCCGCGCCCGAATGCGCGCTGCCATTGCCCGCCACAGATAGGCCAGCCTGCCGCGTTGCGCCGCCGCCGATTTATCGCTAGAGAAACCCAACACAACAACCATCAGGGATCTGCGACATGACCAAACCTTTACGCCTTGGAATCGCGGGTCTGGGAACCGTTGGCGCTGGCGTTGTTAAAATCGTGCGCCAAAAGGCCAACCTGTTGGCGGCCCGCACTGGCCGCCCAGTAGTGATCACCGCCGTATCCGCACGGTCCCGCGATAAAGACCGCGGCGTCAACCTGTCGGCCTACGCATGGGAGGATGACCCGGTGGCGCTGGCCCAGCGCGACGATGTGGATGTGTTCGTCGAATTGATGGGCGGCGCTGATGGCCCTGCCAAGGCCGCAACCGAGGCCGCAATTGCGGCTGGCAAGGACGTTGTGACCGCAAACAAGGCAATGCTGGCGCTGCACGGTCAGGAACTGGCGATAGCAGCCGAAGACGCAGGCCGCGTGATCCGGTTCGAGGCCGCCGTGGCCGGTGGCATCCCCGTGGTCAAGGCGCTGACCGAAGGGCTGGCAGGCAACCAGATTGAACGCGTCATGGGCGTGATGAACGGCACCTGCAACTATATCCTGACCCGTATGGAAAACGCTGGCCTGCCCTACGCCAAGGTGTTCGAGGAAGCCAACCAGCTGGGATACCTCGAGGCCGACCCGACGCTGGATGTTGGCGGCATTGATGCGGGCCATAAACTGGCGCTGCTCGCCTCCATCGCCTTTGGCACACAGGTCGCCTTTGACGCGGTTGAACTGGAAGGGATCGAGCAGATCACCATTGACGATATCGAACAGGCCGCCGACATGGGCTACCGGATCAAACTGCTGGGCGTTGCCCAAATGACCGGTCGCGGGCTGGAACAGCGCATGTCGCCTTGTCTGGTGCCCGCCAACAGCCCGCTTGGCCAACTTGAAGGCGGCACCAATATGGTGGTGCTGGAAGGCGACCATGTTGGCCAGATCGTGCTGCGCGGTGCCGGTGCTGGCCAAGGGCCAACCGCCTCCGCCGTGATGGCGGATGTGCTGGACATTGCCCGTGGCATCAGGGTTTCAACTTTTGGCCAACCCGCCAAAACGCTGGAAGCTGCCAAGCCCGCCAAATCCTCGGCCCCGGCACCGTACTACCTGCGCATGACCCTGCACGACAAACCGGGCGCGCTGGCCAAAATCGCCACGGCACTGGGCGAAGCAGGTGTTTCGGTCGACCGAATGCGCCAATACAGCCACGAAGAATCCACCGCCCCCGTGCTAATTGTCACCCATAAAACCACACGCGACGCGCTTGACAGTGCCATTGCGGGCTTTGACGCAACCGGTGTTGTTGCCTCTGACCCCGTCGCGATCCGAATAGAAACCGTTTAGGTATAGGACCAGAACATGACCAAACTAACCGAATTCCAAGACCGTATGTTATCCTTGGGCCTTGCCCGCGTTTCTGAAGCCGCCGCCATTGCCTCGGCCAAACTAATCGGCCGTGGCGATGAAAAAGCCGCCGATCAGGCCGCTGTTGACGCGATGCGCACCCAATTGAACATGCTGGACATCAACGGCGTGATCGTGATTGGCGAGGGCGAACGCGACGAGGCACCAATGCTGTTCATCGGCGAAGAAGTCGGCACTGGTGACGGGCCAGGCGTTGACATCGCGCTGGACCCGCTCGAGGGCACCACGCTGACCGCCAAGGACATGCCAAACGCCCTGACCGTGATTGCAATGGGCCCGCGTGGCTCCATGCTGCACGCGCCGGATGTTTACATGGACAAACTTGCAATCGGGCCGGGATATGCCACTGACGTAGTCACAATGGATATGTCCCCATCCGAGCGGATCAAGGCACTGGCAGCGGCCAAAAGCTGTGCCACGTCCGACATCACCGTTTGTGTACTGGAACGCCCGCGCCACGAAGATATGATTGACGAGTTGCGCACCACAGGTGCCGCCATCCGCCTGATCACCGACGGCGACGTTGCGGGTGTAATGCACTGCGCCGAGGCCGAAATCACCGGCATCGATATCTATATGGGCAGCGGTGGCGCACCCGAAGGCGTGCTGGCGGCGGCTGCGTTGAAATGTATGGGCGGGCAAATGTATGGCCGCCTGCTGTTTCGCAACAACGATGAACGGGGTCGCGCCGCCAAGGCCGGTATCACCGATCTGGACCGGATCTATTCCCGCGACGAACTGGTGACCGAGGACGTGATCTTTGCCGCCACCGGCGTGACTGATGGCTCAATCGTGCACGGGATCAAACGCGAGCCGGGTTTTCTGACCACCGAAACCATCCTGATGCGGTCTAAAACCGGATCCGTCCGGCGCATGACATACCGAAATAAAGTAAAATAATCCAATGACTTGTGCGTTGATCCTGATTGATATCCAGCGGGGCTTTGATAGCCCCGTCTGGGGCACGCGCAACAATACGGATGCCGAGGGGTACGCCGCCCGACTGCTGCACCATTGGCGCAAGCTGGGCTGGCCGCTGTTTCATGTCAGACACCTTAGCACTACCGCCGGTAGCCCGCTGGAAGCGGGGCAATCCGGCGCGGATTTCAAACCCGAAGTGAAGCCTGCCAATGGTGAACCTGTCATCGAGAAAACCGTAAACTCGGCCTTCATCGGCACAGACCTAGAGGCGCAGTTGCACGCGGGCAATATCACCGATCTGGTGATCTGCGGTCTGACCACACCGCATTGTGTCTCGACCACCGCGCGGATGGCCGCCAATCTGGGGTTTGGCGTCACGCTGGCCCATGACGCCTGCGCCGCCTTTACCAGCAACGCCGATATGTCGTGGTCGGGGGCCGCACCACTGACCGTCCAGAAAATCCATGACACCGCAATCGCCCACCTGCACGGTGAATTTGTCACCGCAAAATCCACCGACACCATCATCGGTGCTGCAAAATGAGCGGGTTTCTAAACGTCACAACCTCGCTTACCCAACGCCGCTGGGTCGGTCCCACCGCGGACGACGACAGATTGTCCGAGGCAATGGTGCAAGACACCAACCTGCCCCTGCCCCTGTGCCGCATCCTTGTGCGCCGCGGGGTTACCCCGCAAGACGCCCAAACATTCCTTGAACCAACCATCAAAGACCTGCTGCCCGACCCCCTATCTTTAAAAGACATGCAACCCGCCGCCGCCCGTTTTCTAAAGGCGGCCCAATCAGGCGAGAAAATCGCAATCTTTGCCGATTATGACGTCGATGGCGGCACATCTGCCGCCCTGCTGCTGGATTGGTTGCGCCAGATGGGGCACGACGCAACGCTCTATATCCCCGACCGGATCAAAGAGGGCTACGGCCCCAATGTGCCCGCGATGGAAATGCTGGCCCGTGACCACACGCTGATCGTTTGCGTTGATTGCGGCACCGTCAGCCATGAGCCGATTGCCGCGGCCAAAGGGACTGATGTGGTGGTGCTGGATCACCACTTGGGCGGTGAGGAATTGCCCCCCGCAGTGGCCGTGGTGAACCCGAACCGGCAGGACGAAACCGGCGACTATTCACAGCTGTGCGCCGCTGGCGTGGTGTTCCTGCTGCTGGTCGAAGTGAACCGTCAAATGCGCGATGCGGGCCAAAAGGGGCCGAACCTAATGGCGATGCTGGACCTTGTGGCGCTTGGCACGGTGGCCGATGTCGCCCCCCTGACCGGCGTCAATCGCGCCCTTGTGCGGCAGGGTCTGAAAATCATGGCCCAGCGTCAGCGCATCGGCCTTGTGGCGCTAGGCGATGTGGCGCGGATGAACTCAGCCCCCACCACCTATCACCTTGGCTTTATGCTGGGTCCGCGCATCAATGCGGGCGGGCGAATCGGCAAGGCCGACCTTGGCGCCCGTCTGCTGGCTTGCACGAATGAACATGAGGCCCGCGCCATGGCCGACCGGCTGGACCAGTTGAACACCGAACGACGCGAAGTCGAGGCCAGCGTGCGCGATGTGGCCATGGAGCAGGCCGAGCAACGCGGGCTGGACGCGCCACTGGTCTGGGCCGCTGGCGAAGGCTGGCACCCGGGTGTTGTCGGCATCGTCGCGTCCCGCCTGAAAGAAGCCACCAACCGCCCCGCCATCGTCATCGGGCTGGACGGAGACGAGGGCAAGGGATCAGGCCGGTCCGTTTCGGGCGTAGATCTGGGCGCATCCATTCAACGGCTGGTAACCGAGGGGCTATTGCTAAAAGGCGGCGGCCATAAAATGGCGGCAGGCCTGACCGTGGCGCGAGACCAGTTGGAACCAGCAATGGCCCGCCTGACAGAGCTATTGGCCAAACAGGGCGCGGGCGAAGCTGGTCCCGCGGATTTGAAACTGGACGGCATCCTGATGCCCGGCGCCGCCACGGTTGATCTGATCGAGCAACTGGAGCAGGCAGGCCCGTTCGGCGCCAGCGCCCCTGCCCCGCGTTTTGCCTTTCCCGATGTGGAAATCAACTTTACCAAACGCATAGGCGACAACCATCTAAAGCTGACATTCGGCGACGGCATGGGTGCACGGATCGAGGCGATTGCCTTTGGTGTGTTTGACACACCAATGGGTCAGGCGCTGGTCAATCACGGCGGTGCACGCCTCCATTTGGCGGGGCGGCTGGAAATCAACACATGGGGTGGCCGCGCCCGTGTGCAGTTGCGACTGGAAGATGCGGCGCGAGCCTAATTGCAGGACAGCAAAGAATCTGCCTGTTTGGGGCAAATACCCCCTTGCGCCCTCGCCGCTCTTTGCCTAGATACGCCTCACGCCATGGTATGGCCCGTTCGTCTATCGGTTAGGACGCCAGGTTTTCAACCTGGAAAGACGAGTTCGATTCTCGTACGGGCTACCAGTAATGTAAATTTGTCTATATATTGCAACAATTTACAGAGAAAATATCCTACATTGGAATACACCGTGGGACACTTAGGCCTAAAACCACCCCAAAGAAATGCCGTTATACCAGTGTGCCTGAACCAATCAGCGTGAGTGTAAGGTGACCACGATATCGACAAAAACACGACGGCGCTGATCGCCATTTCGAGAAGAATGGACACACATGTTTGCCGGAACTGGAAAGGGTAACGGTAGTGGGCGACTTAAGAGGGCACCAAATCGAGGGGTGTTTTGTCTATATGCTGAATCAACCACAGGATTATAGCGATTCTGCCTAGATATTGATTTTTATGTGTTGCGTCATATTTATGTCATATCCATGCGGTAACCCTTGGGTAACAAGTCTGGGGCAAACTGACGCCGGTAACGGGAAATTTGATTGTCAATATTGTATCGACTTCCCATGTGTGTAAGACAAAGACTAAGAATCAAGTGGCTCCAATAGTCATAATTCTACGATAGAGGTGTTATATAGGCATGAAGAATGGCGTCCGTCTTTGTTTGGCTAAAATGCTAGGCTCGGGTGGAGTTGCGTTTGCTACCTTACTTTCAGCAGCAGAAAATATTGAGAAGTTCCTTCCTTGGAACGCAGCATTGTGGATGATTGTAGGGCCACTATTCGCCGCGCTTTGGGCGCTTGAGGTGCTCTGCGGGCCAGATCATGGAGAAAACGATGAGTGATATGAATAACAACCAGAAGACATTTTGTGCCGTATGTTTCTTCATTGGAATATTCGCACCATGGTCCTTACTCATTGGTGCGGCCATATTGGCCGTTCTAACCACATCAGATTACTGGGCGGCAACATCTGCCTACCTAGCCGCATCCGGCGTTGTCTGGATTGGTGTTGCTTACCTTACGGCCCGCGTCCTGAATAGACTGCGCCCCTAACCCCCACTACCCTTCACTAACCAACCAAAGCCCCGCCACTGAGCGGGGTTTTTCTTTGCGCGGGCAACATTAGGTGTTGGACTTACAATCTTGCTGTACCAGAACACCTTTACCGCTACAATTTAGGCTCCAGAAGCGTTTTGTAATTCGTGGGACACCTTCAACGTAACCCACTGAAACCGTTACGGCGTAATTGCAGTGTCATGGGACACATTGCTCTTGAAATCGTTGGGTTTAATCGACTAATTTTGCCCTCGTACGGGCTACCATCATGGCGTTATTCCCCTTCTTCAATCAATATTTCCATTTTGAGGCCCATCGTTTGGCAACAAAAAAGGCCCCCAACGGAGGCCCTTTCAAATGGTTCAGGGAATTTACCCCGACCCGCAGCATTCAAGCAGCTTTATTATTCGCAATCAAAGCAGCCAGTATCAACCAGCCAACCACCCGGACCGGCAATGTCGTCCGGCAACGCGAAAATCATCGCTTCGCGGATCGTAAAAACCGCCAGGAAGGCCATACCGATTTGGTCGAATGTAATTGTTGTAAGCCAGTTCATCGTCGTCTCCGATTCTTTATTCTTTGTTGTTTCAAAATGGTTTTGCCAAAGATTCGGGGCCAAACAATGACTGAAACAGGCCGAAATGCGTTCTTTGTATAAACATTAAGGCAAACCTGCGACGAAGAGTTCCCTTTTGCCATATTTCAATTGGCCATCCAGAGCATTGCGCCCCCTCACACAGCCCTACATCGCGCGTCCCAGCAAATCATTTGTGAACACCGTATAGCAGGCCCGCCCTTTGTTCTTTGAGGCATAGAGCGCCAGATCCGCGTCCCCCAGCATTTTGACGACATCGGGGGTTTGGTAATAATCCGACACGGTTGTGCCAATGCTCGCCGAAATTCGGCAGTGCTCGCCGTTAAATGCAATCGGCACTTCCATCCGCTTGATGATGCGGCCGGCAATGTCATTCAGTTTTTCAATATCGGTCAGCCGGTGGAACAACAGCACAAATTCATCGCCCCCCACCCGCGCCACCAGATCTTCATTGCGGGTTTCATCCACCAGAATTTTGGCAACCTCCAACAGCACATGGTCGCCCGCCGCGTGGCCCATCGTATCATTCACCGCCTTGAAATAATCCAGATCAATCTGCATCAGGCCAAACTTTTCATCCGCCTCGACAAACCGTTCCAACACATGATCCATCGCGCGCCGGTTTTTCAGCCCTGTTAATGTATCGGTATAGGCCTGTTCTTCGGCGGCGATCTTGGCACCTTGCAGTCGGGTGTTCAACTTGCGCGATTCCATCATCGCGGCCGATTTAGCCTCGAGCAGATAAAGCATTTCGACCGCCAGATCTGTTGCCGCAAAATCACCGATTGTCAGATCATAGATGCCAATGGCATCAACCACCGAAATCCCGAAGGACATATCCAGCAACAACCCGTCCGCAAGCGTCACGCCGACGGCCTTGAGCGTGGTTTGGTGGCCGTTTTGCACAGTCAGATGCAGCTTGGTCCCTTTTGCAGCGATAATATCGGCCACGGTGGTGGTGTTATGCGGGCGCTGCACGTCAAAGCAGTCAAAGAACAGCAGGCCGGACAAATCACGGTCAGGATACAGCTTAGCTATCGTCGGGCCGGTCTGCGCAATTTTTCCATCCGCCGCCAATACCAGATGCATTGGCATCAATAACGACAATGACGCCGGTTGCAGACATACATTTTCCATCATGCGTCCGCCCTGACAGGATCGGCCAGACTAAAATCCCGCCCGTCGGTATAACTGCTCTCGATCAGGGCTATGGATATTTCCTCGACCCCGTCACCGCAGCCCTGATGTTCCAGCAGCACCAGCGCACCGTAATCATCCGCCATGGCCTGCAACAGGCCCACCATCACCCAGCCGAACCCTTTGTGTGGCCCCTTGCAGACCAGATTAAAGCTGCCACTATCGGGACTGCCCAGCAGGCACAGTTTAGGCAGGTCCAGTTCCGGCACAGCCAGCCTTGCCCGATCTTGCAGATCATCCAGCGAATGCAGGAATTCACCGAACGTATCCCCGCCAAACCGCAACAGGCGGCGCAGGGATTTTACATTGGGACTGGACACCAGATAGGTGCCCATATCCATAAGCAATGTATCGGTTGATTTCGCAAGCCGCACTGCCGCGGCCTCCAGCACCGCAAAGGTCAGCGCATCTTCATACTCTAACATTGCTTCAAATTTTTCAAACCCCAAGCCTGATGTCTTGACCACATCCTGCCAAACATCAGTGCCGTAGGTATCGTTCAGGAAACACTCCAGTGAACGGTTAATCAGCCCGTGCATTCATCCCATCCTTATAATCATGACAGGACGCTAGGCTTCAGAAGTTAACAAAATCCGAAACCCTGTGGGGTGGATAGCTAAAACTCGAACCATTCCGGTGCATTAGAAATCCGTCGGCGCACCGCCCTCGGATTTACGTCGCGCGACAAAGTCGGCCAACTCGTCGCGGATAGCATCGTCCATCGGCGGGGCCTCGAAATCGTTCAGGATTTCCTTATACTTGTGATGGGCCCGTTCAGCCGTCCACACGCCCCCCGCCAAATCCCACGCCTCGTAATTGCGCCAGTCCGACAGGAACGGCTGATAGAATGCCTTCTCATACCGGTCCTGCGTGTGCTGGATGCCAAAATAATGCCCGTCATGGCCAACCTCTTTGATCGCATCAAACGCAATGTCGTCAGGTGTGGTGGCGCAGATTTCAGGCTCCATATAGCGCTGGATCTGCTGCAAAATCTCGCAATCCATGATGAATTTCTCGGGGCTGGCGATCAGCCCACCCTCAAGCCAACCCGCCGCGTGATAGACCATATTGCTGCCCGATTGCACAGCGGCCCACAGGCTGTTGCTGGTCTCCCACATTGCTTGGCCATCGGGCACATTCGCGGCACACACCCCCGAGGAGCGCAGCGGCAAACCATAAAACCGTGTCATCTGGCCAGTCATCTGCGTGGCGCGCATGTATTCGGGCGTGCCAAATGCGGGGGCGCCGGATTTCATATCAACGTTTGATGTAAACGTGCCCAGCACACAGGGCGCACCGGGGCGGATATATTGTGCCAACACAATCACGCTCAGCCCTTCGGCAATCGACAGCGCCACTGCCCCCGCCATGGTCACAGGGGCCATTGCACCCGCCAATGTGAACGGCGTCACCACCACGGCCTGACCACGGCGCACCATACGCATATATCCGTCCAGCATCAGATCATCGTGTTTCAGCGGCGAGGTGGAATTGATATTGGTGTAAAGCCGTGGCTTTTCCTCGAATTCCTCATGGCTCAGCCCGCCCGCGATGCGCACCATTTCCATCGTGTCCTCGACCCGTTCGCGGCCCAGAGAATAAGCATGCACCACCTTATCGGTGATCTGCAGCTTATCATGCACCACATCCAGATGCCGGACCGAGGCATGGATATCCATTGGCTCGACCGGATACCCCGCCGACAGGTGGATACAGTTGAAATACTGGGTCAGTTTTAACAGGTTGCTGCAATTCTCGCGGGTGCCGGTTACTTTTCGACCCAGCTCCATGTCCCAGTAATTTGGCGGTGACGACACATTAAGAAACACCATGTGCTTGCCGCCAATCGTTACCGTACGATCCGGATTGCGCGGCGTAACGGTGAACTGCGATGGCGCTTTGGCCACCATCTCCATCACAAAATCACGCCCCATGCGCACATTGGCGCCGTTCACCGTGCATCCGGCCTCTTTCAGGATGGCCAATGCTTCGTCGTTCAGAAACTCGATGCCGATCTCTTCCAGAATCCGCATCGCCCCGTCGTGAATCGCCTCGACCCCCTCGCCGTCCAGCGGTTCGGTCGGACGATCCGTGTTAACCGGAATACGCCAGGGCATCTGGGCAATCGCGTCAGTCGCTGTACGCCGCGAATTGCCAGCACGCCCACCGGAACGTCGTCTTGGTTTTGATGTATCAGCCATGTCGCACCTCTTTTGCCTGCCCCAAGGGTGGCAAATACGCACGCCGCCCTGCACGATATTAGCGACGAAAAATGTCGTTTTCGGCATCAGCTAAAGAGGACCGCATCAAAACCATTGATTGACGGGACTGATTTTGGCTGAATAATCGCCCCTACAAACGCGAACAGACATCCCGAATATCACTGAAAGGAAACCCTATGCCCGAATTCATTATTGCCTACCGTAGCGGCGACCATCCCGCCTCCAAAGAAGAAGGTGCTGCCCACATGGCCAAATGGCACGCGTGGATTAAAGATATGGGCGAGGCCGCCGTAAACCCCGGCACCCCATTGGGCAAATCCCGCATCGTTAGTGCTGATGGTGTGTCGGATGATGGTGGCGATGCCCCGATGAACGGGTATTCCATCGTCAGGGCCGCCGATA
>Ga0190303_1000209_pt1 | contig 23969 bp, 26 predicted proteins | sample 48700701_MG_FD_161672 | JGI IMG/M metagenome (GOLD analysis project Ga0190303, IMG submission 161672) | Hydrothermal vent sediment bacterial communities from Southern Trench, Guaymas Basin, Mexico - 4870-07-0-1_MG | ecosystem: Environmental > Aquatic > Marine > Hydrothermal vents > Sediment ... | reverse complement strand
CATTCCTGAGGGTTGAAAAGCCGCTGGATTTTGATTCTGTTGATCGCCAGCCGGTGGATTTGGTGTTTACCCTGTTTGCGCCGCTTGATTCCGGTGTCGAGCACCTAAAGGCGCTCGCGTTGGTATCCAGAACCATGCGCGATAGCACCATCTGCACAAAACTGCGCGCCAATACGGACCCTGCAACATTGCATGCTTTGTTGACCGATACCCAAACAACCAAAGCGGCCTGATCAAGACGCGCCCTAAGCCAGCGCTTTATACCCGAACATCATGTAATCGCGCTGATATATGTCGCGTGTTGCGGCCTCAATATCAGCGTCGTAGATGTCATTTAACGTGATCGGGTGGCTGCACGACGCCTCTGGCAAATTAATGGCATCCACGCCTACCTGCTGACAAATCTGCGCCAAACCCTCTTCCAGATGGTCTTCTCGCAGCACCATGTCAGGCAATGCAAACTGCCCGAAACCTTGCAAAACCTGTGCCTGACTTGCCCATACCGGATCAATACGGATGCTGGTTTGGCCCCGTAAATTATCCTTTAGGAACGCCAGAAACCGCAGAAACGCCTCGCGGTGTGTGCGCCTGTCATAGGTGTCATCAACCGCGCCCTCGGGAATTGGCAAATCATAACCTTTACGCAGTTTCTCGCGGATTTCGGGGTACCCATCCGGCCCAGTATCTAAAATATGTTCACAAAAGGCTGCATGTGCCCGCACCACAGGGTGCCGAATTACAGTAAAACTGCGGTGCCCTGTATTTTTCCGCTTCCACTGGCGCAATGTCTTTTGATTAAAACCATCTTGTAGATCACCACCATTATCCAACCCTGCCAGCCACAGGCGCATTTGCACATCAAGCCCGCCCTTTATCGGCAGATACATAACCGGAGCGTTTGCGGCCGCAATATAGCTGGGCACAACGGGGCCGCGGCGCGGCTCGAAATTCGGGGTGCGGGTCAGATTGAAAGTATCCATTCCGGCCAGCGCCTCGACCATCTCGTCATAGTTGATCACCTTATCACGCAGGGTGCCGGGGTTTTGACGCCTTAGATTGGTGGAAATCGCATCAATACGGCTCTCGACCCCTAAAAATTCGGCCATCCCGTTCAAAACATCAATGCTCTGAATATCCTCATAAGCCAGATAAAAAGCGGTCTGACCCGTGCATTGCAGCGCATTCAGGATTTTCACCTGAAAGTCCTGATATTCGGCAACATGTTTTCTGAACTCGTCCAGCTTGAACTGAACACGCGCTGTTTCACGTTTATCACCTTTGCCCAATTTCCACTGGTTCGTCGTCCATGCGATTAATTCCGAAACATAACTTTCCAGCGGATTGCGCGTTAAAATGATTTTGCCGCAACGCTTATCGGGCATAAAATGGTCATACGCACGCATGTCATGGCTTGAGAAAAACCGGAACCCGACCAGATTATTTGGCGCCGCCTTCATTTCACCAATCAGACGAATAGGATCAGCTTCGCGCATGGCCAGTGTAACGCCATGCAGATCGGTTTTATTTCCGTCTCCAATGAAATACGGGTTAAACGCCTCGCCATGGGCCGTAACCCCCTTAAACTGGTTAAGGTTCGAGCATAGGAAATTTGATCCGGTTCGCTTTTCCGCAAGCATAACAAAATAGTCGAATTTATCTGACATGGGGTCCTATTTTCTTACTAGATACGGTTTGCGCGGTTTTGACGTAACTTGCGAAATATGGTCGCCAGTCGGAAAATCCCCCATCAAATGCGGGTGCATTCCTTGGTTTTTCAGGTTCTGCAAAAATTTTCCAAATCCGGTCAGGTCAGCCATTATTGGTGCCTCGGATAATGTGCGCAACTTGTTGCGTGGGCCAATTGTATCGATGATCGCTTGTAATGGCTCCATCGGTGCTTCGATGAATTCTGCCATCGTCATGATCCGCACCCGTGCTTTGGCATAGGGGGATCGCAATACCCCCATATGCTCACTTTCGATCTTCTGAAGGCGTGCCGCTTCTGTTCGGATTTCAGCAAAACTAAGGTTGGAGTGAAACAGCGGCACCACCCATGCGCCGGTAATCACCGTGATAATCGCATTCGGGTCTTTGGCGATGAACCAGTTCAAATCTTGCAAATCTCTTGGGCTAAACTGGAAGCATTGCTGCTCGCCACGGGTGTTCCAGATCAGGTTGGTCAGAAATGCCTTCGGGTTGGAATCCCGCATTGCCGCTGAATCGGGCATACACCCGCTATAAATGCTTTCTCCACCGGCAAACTCTGCCCGTTTTGGTGCAAACAAATGCCCATGCACCGTTGCACCTGTGGAATTGGCCAACCACGGCGCAAAATCCTCGAACAGGTCAGCAAAACCTTGAAAGACCGAATAAGAGGATGGCGTTGCGCCGTTTTCCCAACCTTCAACCGGATAACGGCTCTGCATGTATAGACCGGCACGGCCACGGATGCGCCGCTCGACCGCTTTGGCGAATATGCGGTCAATCTTGCCCGGGTTCGGCTCGGCTTTTTTCAATGCCTCTGCCTCATCGGTTAGCAATGTTTTATACAGGCGATCCGCATGTGGCCAGATTTTACGCGCAACAAAGCAATCAGACCGGCGTAGCAATTGCAGGTGGTCGTCATAAAAGGTGTGGGGTTTGCCCTGATAATCAAACTTCGACAGGGTTAATGAACGGCTCTCGATACTCGTGGAAAATAGCCGGACCAACGTCTGATAATAGGATTCATCCGGTATCCAGACCCGTTTGAAATATTTATCAAAGGTATCGCGTTCCTGATCTTCCAGAATCGCAGATAACGTGCGGCGGGTCAGGCACCACCATTGCGACCCAAGATGCGGCACCAGACCCATCGGAATTTTACGCTTGTAACGCAAGCGCCGCTGCAATCTGACATAGCCGTCAAACAGTGAACGATGCCGTTTCCATGAGAACGGAAACCGCAAGGTAAAGCGTTCGGAATCCAGACCGCCAATCGCCCAGGGGACATCATCCGTCGTTGCGGATTCGATGAAATCCGTGCGCGGGCGTTCTGCCAGATAATCAACCAACTCCTGCACAGGGCGAAGCGGCAGGCAGGACCCAGAGGCAAGGTAGATGTGGCGCACATCGGGGAATGATTTTAGCATCAATTCCGAGGCGGTTTGTGATGCCTGAACCAGTGACCACGCACCCCATTCGCAATAACGCCTTCTTGAAAACTGTACGTCTGGCAGGTCGGATAACCCACCAACAAATTCCTTATAAGCGTCACGGCCCACCTGCGAATCCACATGGATCACGACGGGACAGCCGTTAACCGCCCAGTGACGCGCCACCTGTGCTGCACGGTCCAGCGCGTTGTGCACCATCATCACAATACCGACTGATCCTGCCCCTTTCATGCCCAGTTCCCCTTGGACATCAGACCCAGAATCTCCAACTGTCGCCAGTTGATGTATTTCTCGCTCCATTTGCACCACAAGTCAGGGTTTTCCTGCATCGCAGCGTGATAGGCCTTGTATTCGTGGCTGTTGGCGTAGTGCTGGCCGCGCTCCAGCTCCTCTTTGGCCTTGGCACCGAATGTGTCCAGAAATTTAGCGTGCAGCAAACATCCCGACGCTTTTTCACCGCCGTATTCGTCATAAACGCGGTTCAGGACGCGGGGCAGTAGCGTATGGGTCGAACTGACATAGACATATTTTCTGTCCCACTTTACCAACGGAACCTTGTTCATGGCGGGGGCATTTTCGGGCGCATCGGTGAAAAATGACCGTGCCCGTGGCCCGCCTTGTATCCACAGGTTGGCATATTTTTTGTTTTTGGAAATCGTGTAGTTGCCGCTATCGAACCATGACGCAATCTCGAACGGATCCTGGCCGGACCGATACGGTGTCGCGTCCAGCCGTCCCTTTGGATACATATCCAGCAACATCGCGCTAAACGACGGAATTGACGACGCATCGAGCCAATCGGTTAGCGCCCGAATTGAACGTGTATCACTAAACGGGAACACCAAAAATTCATCGACATCCACCGTCAGCGTCCAGTGGCCGTGGCCGTATTTCATTTGTAACCAGTTCAGCCAATCCACACCGAACCGCGATTTCTTATAGCTTTTGCTGGAGGTCCACAGCGAAACATCCGGCTGGTCCGCCATAAATTCGCGTGACCCGTCATCGCTGTCATTGTCGACCATCACAAAGTGGTTCACCCCCAGATCGCGGTAATACCGCAGAAAATAGGACAGGCGAATCCGCTCGTTTCGCATGGTCGAAAAGATGATGATGTCGTCCGGTTTGATCTGTTTGGTGCGATTGGCCACAGGTTTCAGTTCGCGCCGCTTGCGAAACGCGCGCACGCGCCAGCGTTGACGCGCCAATCGCAACCTATATGAGGATAATGCGCCCAATCTAAAAACCGTTCCTTGTGCTCAGAAAACCTATATCCTGAATTCAAGTATCACGTCACCTTTAATGCAACGTTAGAAATGCTCGAATTTGGTAGGTTTAGGGGGTAGCCCCTTAACTCTTCGCACCCTTTGCCTCTGATATTGTCTTTGTCGTCTTTTTATTATTACCCCATAAATAACGCCCAATTGCCCCTGCGTAAATGGGGTAATTGCTTAATACTTCACGATAATTGACAAGTTTACCACAGGGTCAGGCCCACGCCCCTTTTGACATTAACCCCATCGCCTCTAGTTGTTGCCAGCCGTCATATTGATACGATGCCTCGCACCACAGATCAGGGCTTTGGGTTAAGCTGTCATAATAGGTGTCATACTGGCTGCTGTTTTCAAAATGTTCCTGCCGGTGTTTTTCCTCGCGGGATTTGTCGGCAACCATGTGCAGGAACTTGCTGTGTAACAAAACGCCTGTGGTTTTGCCCGCGCCACCCAGATCGAAAACCTGGTTCAAATGGCGCGGTAGCAGGGAATGGGTGGAGCTGACATAGGCAAACCGCCGGTTCCATTTCACTAGGGGCGTTTTGTTCATTGTCGGGGCGCGTTCCGGACTGTCGGCAAAGAACACCCGCTCCCGAACACCGCCCTGTATCCACAGGTTTTGCAGTTCAGACTGCATCTGGTTGCGGTAATTATCACCGTCAAACCAGCACAATACCTGGAACGGGTCATGTCCCGCCTGATAGGTTTGCGCGTCCAGCGCCCCCTTGGGATACATGTCCAGCATCATGGTACCGAACGACGGGATTTTTGCCTGATCCAGCCAACCAGTCAGCGCCTTTAGCGGGCGCGTGTCACAATGGGGATAGGTCAGGATTTCGTCGGCGTCGACGGTCAGGCACCAATGCCCGTGTCCGAATTTAATCTGGAGCCATGTCAGCCAATCCACCCCGAAGCGCGACAGTTTATAGCTGTGCGTGGTGTGCCACAGCGATACGTCGGGCTGTTCGGTCAGATATTCACGGGTGCCGTCATCACTGCCGTTGTCCACAATCAAAAAATGCGAAACACCCAGCTTGCGGTAATACTCCAGAAAATACGGCAGGCGGATAATTTCATTGCGCACGGTTGAAAATGCAAGGATTGCGTCCGCTGTAATATGCGCGGACCTGTCCATGACAGAAACCAGTTGGCGGCGCTTTCTGAGCGCCCGCAATAGCAGCCGTCGCCGTTTTTGGCGCATCTTATATGCTGTCCAAAGGTTTCGCATGTTTTGCCTTCCCTACTTAGGCAATACCCTAGCGCAAAATCTCATTTTTCATAATGGCCGTTTTGGTGCCAACACCACGCGTCCACCACCATCGCTTCCATGTTGGACCGATGCGGGGTCCAGCCCAGTTCTTTCTCGGCCCGCGCACTGCCTGACACCAGCTTTGTCGCGTCACCGGCGCGGCGCGGCCCCTCTTTTAGCGGCACCTCGCGGTTGGTCACCACACGGCAACCATCCACCACTTCGCGCACGGAAAATCCCTTGCCTGTGCCCAGATTAAACACGCGGTTGCCTTTGCCGTCCTCTAGCCACTTTAGCCCCAGAACATGCGCATCAACCAGATCGCACACATGCACATAGTCGCGCACGCAGGTGCCATCGGGCGTGTCATAATCCGTGCCGAAAATCATCAGCGCCGCACGCTTGCCGTCAATCGCATCCAGCACCAGCGGGATCAGGTGGGTTTCAGGGCGGTGGAATTCACCGACCTCGGCATCTGCATCTGCACCCGCCACATTAAAATAGCGGAAAATCACATGGTTGATCCCGTCGCTTTCGCCAAAATTCGCCAGAATATCCTCGATCGCGCGTTTTGATGCACCATAGGAATTGATCGGCATCTGTGCGCAATTTTCGTCCAGCACCACGTTATCCTGATCGCCGTAGGTGGCGCAGGTCGATGAAAAGACAAAGTTTTTACAGCCAGCGGCCGCCGCTGCTTCGATCAAAGTTAAAGAGCCGACCACATTATTACGCCAATATTTGCCGGGCAATTCCATGCTTTCCCCAACCAATGAAAGCGCTGCGAAATGCATCACGGCGATGGGTTGGTATTTGGCAAAAACCTCATCCAGACGGTTGCGATCCAGCAGATCGCCCTGCTCGAACGGGCCAAATTTAACCGCGTCGGCCCATCCCGTTACCAGATTATCAAAGGTGACCGGCGTATAACCCGCCGCCTTTAGCGCCTTACAGGCGTGCGAGCCGATATACCCAGCCCCGCCCGTGACCAAAACATGCGCCAAATTGCACCGCCCGTAATTATTGCGCTGCTTTTTGCAGCGACACCATTTCATTCAGATACTGCGAAAATTCTTCGCGCAAATCCTCGCGTGCCAATGCAAAGGCCACCGTTGCCTGCAAAAAACCCGCCTTGGAGCCGCAATCAAACCGCTGGCCGCGGAATCTGTATCCATAAACATCGCGTCCCTGCTCGATCTCTTTGGCAATCGCGTCCGTCAACTGGATTTCACCACCCGCGCCCTGCTTGATCTTGGTCAGATTGCGTAAAACATGTGGTGTCAGAATATAACGTCCGATCACCGCTAGATTGGAGGGTTCTGTGCCGGCTTCCGGTTTTTCGATCATACCATTGACCGACACCATCGCGCCCATATCTTCTTTTACATCCAGAATGCCGTAGGATGACGCCTTTTCATGCGGTACTTCCATCGCGGCGACAACGCAACCGCCGGTTTCTTCATGGGCTTCGACCATCTGCTTCAAACAAGGTTTTTCAGCTGCGATCACATCGTCCGGCAGGATCACTGCAAATGGTTCATTTGAAATCAGCCGACGTGCACACCAGACAGCATGTCCCAGCCCCAATGCTTTGTGCTGGCGAATGTAGGCAATCGCGCCGCTTTCCATATTGGTGCTTTTCAATATCTCCAGCAACTCGCGCTTGCCTGCCTTGCGCAGGGACGCTTCAAGCGTCGGGGCGATATCGAAATAATCCTCAAGTGCGCCTTTGCCGCGTGACGTGACAAAGATGAATTCCTTGATCCCAGCCTCGCGTGCTTCGTCAATCGCGTATTGGATCAGTGGCCGGTCAACCAGCGTCATGATCTCTTTTGGTACGGATTTGGTTGCCGGTAGAAATCTGGTTCCCATCCCGGCCACGGGAAAGATTGCTTTGGTGACTTTACGCTTCATTGCCTACACTCATATTTTGGCCTCTCCTTGAACAGAGATGGCGTTTTTTCTTAGTTAACGCCCAAACTGTTAATTAGACAAGAATATCCCAGCAACTATTTACAGGTCAGGGGGGAAAATGTGGCTATTATACCCCAACAGCCACACCGCTCCACCAATGGTAGCAATTACTAACACTTTTATATATTTTACGCCAGTTTCAGATCCACACCCGGAGCATAGGCAATGAAAAACGGGTTTGCATAATCTGCCTTGCCGTACATCAGCGGGCTGTGGTCATCAAACCGCACCACATTGCCACCCGCGCCCGACAGAACTGCATGCCCTGCCGCCGTGTCCCATTCCATCGTGCGACCAACGCGCGGATAAATATCCGCCTCGCCGGTTGCGACCAGACAGAATTTTAGCGACGATCCGGCGCTTTTGGAATCCTTCACCGCATATTTGTTGATGTAATCATCGGTCGCCTGATCACGGTGCGATTTCGACGCCACGATCATCAGCGCCGTATTGTCGGGTTTGGAGACAGACATCGGGGCGGTCGGCCCAACAGCATCCTTGGCAAACTCTCCGGTTTCCTCAACCGATTGCCCGCTCGCATCTGTATAAAACAGCCGTCCGCGTGCAGGGGCATAGACCACCCCGCGAATAGGCACGCCATGTTCCACATAGGCAATGTTTACGGTGAAATCGCCACGCCGTTTGATAAATTCCTTGGTGCCGTCCAGCGGATCAACGATGATAAATTTATCCGCCTTGGCGCTGTGGGTGTCCGCCTGCTCCTCGGTTACCAACACAACATCGGGAAATGCGGCCTGCAATCCCGCCGATATAATCGCATCTGCGGCTTCGTCGGCCACAGTTACAGGGCTGTCGTCCGATTTGGTCTTAATCTCAAAATCATCACGCCCGTAAATTTCCATAATCTTGTCGCCCGCCTCTAGTGAAAGACGGCGAAAAACGGCACTCATCTGATCAAAATCCACTTATACTCTCCTCGTTTCGCGCCTTTTGGCACTGTTATTGTAATATTCGCGTTACCCTTTTATGGTCTGATGGTAAAGGAACGGCAAGAATTCCTTGCGAAAAAGGCACAACAACAGTCACGGACGGATAATTGCGGCATGTTCGAGCAACAAACCAAATCAGGTGGACTTAAATCAGGCAGCAGGCTGCTTGAGCTGATCTACCACGCGACGGTGCGCAGTGTGCGTCAAAGCCACGGTAACGCGCTGGTTGGATTGATGATGAACATCATGCAAACCGTTATCTTTGTGATGGCATTTTTTGTGATGTTCTCGATTCTCGGATTGCGCGGTAGTGCCGTGCGCGGCGACTTCCTGCTGTATATCATGTCCGGCATCTTCCTGTTTTTGACCCACACCAAAGCATTGAGTGCGGTTGTCGGATCTGAAGGACCGGCCTCGCCGATGATGAAACATGCGCCGATGAATACTCTGATCGCGATTTCCGCATCAGCCATCGGGGCGTTGTATATTCAGGTTCTGTCCCTTGCCGTGGTGCTTTTCGTCTATCACGTTGCATTCACCCCAGTCGTGGTATTCCAACCTGTTCCAGCATTCGGCATGTTGCTAGTTGCTTGGTTTTCCGGCGTTGCCATCGGAATGGTATTTTTGGCACTTAAACCGTGGTTGCCTGGGTTTGTCGGCATAGGCTCGACCATCTATGCCCGCGCCAATATGATCGCATCTGGCAAGATGTTCCTTGCAAACACTCTGCCCGCCAATCGCCGCTCGCTGTTTGACTGGAACCCATTGTTTCACGCCATTGATCAAGCCCGCGGCTACGTTTTTCTGAACTATAACCCGCATTACAGCTCCTACACCTATCCTTTGATATTATCGATTGTTCTGCTGATGATCGGGTTGATGGGCGAATTTTATACCCGCAAACATGCCTCCATCAGTTGGTCGGCAAGAAGGTAGTAAACATGCTTAAATTTCTGGCTATCCTCGTAATTTCGATTTTCCCTGCTTCAGCGGCCCTTGCCGAGTGGGATTTGTTCCCTGCGTTTTACGATGTTACCGGCGTGGCGTCGGATGATGTATTGAATGTGCGGGCGGGCACGGGTGCCTCCCACCCCATTATCGAAACGCTGGCTTACAATGATCGCTACGTCGAAATTGTTAGGCTTAGTGCTGATGAAAAATGGGGGCTGATTGGCTATCCTGGTGGCAGCGGCTGGGCCTCGATGCACTATCTGGAACGGCAATCTGGCCAAAACGGACCCGACCTGCCGCGCCCGCTTAGCTGCGGCGGGAATGAGCCCTTTTGGGGTTTGCAATTCAGTTTACAAGGCAACGATTTTAGTGAACCCGGTCAGCCGGTTCATGTCCTGCCTTCGGTTTGGGAAGGTATCCCTGACGGCATGCTACCCGTTGCCTACGGCATCAGAATGGCGCGGGGCGGGGACAAGATAGATGCTGTCATAACCCGCAACCAGTGTTCAGACGGGATGAGCGAAAACGAGTATGGCTTTGAAATCAACGCCCTGCTGACGGGTTCATTCGGCAACCGGATGTTGACAGGGTGTTGTTCGCTACAGCGCCCGCAGAACTGAACCAAGCAGCGCCAGATACCCCAGCCCAATCGCCAAAATAAGCGGTGTATAATATCGCATGTCCAGCGTGCGAAATGGCTCGACCGTGTTGGCAAGCGGGCCTAGTGGCAGATAGGTCGCAATGCCGCGCAGCAGAAATATTGTGGCAAGGACTGCCAGACTTGCCGTGCGCATCCATGTGGGTAGTGGCAAGGCAATGACCCCGCTGCCCCACAATGCAAACACTCCCGCCGCTGCGATCCCGCCAGCGACAACCAGCGTCAACAACAGCCCCGGCATGAACGTGGCACCCTTTGTGCCCACGACCATATCGCTTAACCCCTGTCCGTCCTGCGCTGGCCACTTCATACCAATCCCCCACAAGATATGAATGATGGCTGTGGCCGCTAGAACCACAAAGATCAGTTTGATACCAGTGTCATTTCTGTCGCCTTTCCTGATCCATACGCTACCGTATGTATATATGTGTCATTGCACGAGTCAATACGCCATCGTATGGTCCGGATATGAAGCCACGCCTCACCCCTGATGACTGGATCAAAGCCAGCTTTGCCGCCCTTACAGCAGGTGGCCCCCAAGCCATCCGCGCCGAACCTATCGCGCGGACGCTAAAGGTTAGCAAAGGGTCATTTTATTGGCACTTTGCCGATGTTCCCGCCCTAAAGCAGGCCATGCTGGATCATTGGTGCAAACTCGCCACCCAAGACATCATTGATCTGGTAGAAGCCAAAGCATCAACGGCCAAAGACCGCCTGCGCTTGCTGGTGCGAATCTCGACCTCGGCCAGCAATGATGAATACGGCGGCGCCTTGGCCGAAGCGGCCATCCGCGACTGGGCCCGCTATGATGAAAATGCCGCCAAGACCCTGAAATCCATCGACCAGAAACGCCTTGCCTTTGTCGAAATCCAGTTCAGCGCTCACGGCACCCCCAAGGCACAATGCCGACAAAACGCCAACATCCTCTATGCCACCTTGATTGGTCTTGCGAACCTCTCGCATCACGGTTTTGCCACCCCATCCGATGATTTGCCCGCTTTGCTGAACCGCCTGCTCGACGCATAAACGCGCCTAGGTCACCACCCGTAACGTCACATTCACTCGCCCGCCTTTGGGCAGCAAACCGCTGGACCTGAACCTGATCTTATCGACCCCGTGGTAGGCCCTGCGCGCATCCCCGCCCATCACCACCACATCACCCGATGATAGCCAGATCGCATCCGTCGCCCCGCCGCGCGTATCATTGCCAATCCGAAACAGCCCGTCATCCCCCAGCGAAATCGAAACGACAGGCCATAGCATATCTGCCTCGTCCGTATCGCGGTGCATGCCCATCCTGGCACCTTCACCGTAGAAGTTGATCAAACAACTTTCAGGCGCACGATCCACCCCCGACACGGCCTGCCATACCTCAAGCACCCGTGTCGGGATCGCGGGCCAAGCCGCCCCTGACGGGTGCCGATCCACATACCGATACCCGCTAGTGTCCGAAAACCAGCCGTATTCCCCTGCCGAGGTCATCCGCACCGACATCGGCTTGCCATAGGGTGTCTCGGGTGAAAACGGTGGGACCAACTGCATGACCTCACGCAAATCATCAATCAGCGCCGTCTGTTGTCTTGCACCCAGAAACCCTTTGTGTATTTCAAACCCGCGCACCCGCAGCGTCGGTTCAATCACTGCTATCTCCTATAGCTGATTGGAAATCTCCAACAGATTCCCGTCCGGATCGCGCAAATAGAGCGACATAATCGCACCCTGTGCACCCGTCCGTTTCACCGGCCCCTCGATCACCTCAACCCCATGATCCGTCAGATGCGCCGCCCATTTTTCCAGCGTTAGATCACTTAGAAAACAAAGGTCAGCGGACCCCGCCGTCGCCACCTTTGCCTTGGGTTCAAACTCGCGCCCGACCTGATGCAGGTTGATTTTTTGCGCACCGAACGTCAACGCCCAGCGCTCCTCCCCATCCGCAGGCATGAACCGCTGGGCCGTCATTCCCAGCACATCCTGATAGAACCCCAGCGTCGTCACTATATCTTCTACCGTCAAAACCAGATGATCCAACCCACTTAATTTCATCTCTGCTTTCCCTCCTTGCATCGCACCGCTACGTTACCACCATGCACGATTTTATAGGCAGATCACAAACCACTTCCTGCGCATTGGATCCAGCCCGCGCTGCGGCCCTGCACGCCACTCTTGCCCTGCCAACCCCGCTACCAAAAGCAGGCGATCCCCTGCCCCCATTCTGGCACCAGATATATTTCTGGGATGTGCACCCACCAGAAAACCTCGGCGGGATGGCCATGCGAAAACCGGCGGTTTCATCCCCGATCTTGGCTTGCCCCGCGCATGTGGGCAGGTGGAAGGCTACAATTTCACGCGCCACTTTTCACGGCTCAACCCGCCACCAAAACCACCACAATCGAGGCGATCACGCAAAAGACTGGCCGCACTGGTCCACTCGCATTCGTCACCCTGCGCCACGACATTCACCAATCCGGCACCCTGTGCATCACCGAATACCAAGACCTCGTTTACCGCCAAAGCCCTGACCCTGCGGCTCCGAAACCTGTGCTGCCAACCGCGCGAACCGACGAAACCCATAAGGAATTGCACAGCTTCTCCTCGACCGAACTGTTCCGTTATTCCGCCCTCACCATGAACGGCCATCGCATCCATTATGATGAAACCTATGCCCGTGATGTTGAGGGCTACGGCGGTCTCGTCACTCATGGCCCGCTTCTGGCGCAATACCTGATGCTGATGGCAGAACGCCACCTTGGCCGCTCAAATCATTCCAGTTCCGCGCCACCGCCCCGCTAACACACACAGAAAACGCAACGTTCTGCATCAATGGAAACACCCTGTGGGTTCGGGCCCCTGACGGCCGCCAATGTATGCAGGCAACGGCAAACTAGCCCTTCATATTCGCCTCGAATGTAAACGCGTCGGGTATCCCGCCCGCATCCCCGTCCAGCACCAGATCCGCCATAACCTCGCCCACCTTCGGCGCCATGCCAAAGCCGATCTTGAAACCGCCATTGGCAATGAAATGCCCGTCGCGCCCCGGATACGCGCCCAGCATCGGGGCCAGCTTGCGCCCGCGCGGGCGAACCCCCGCCCAACGTTCCAACTCTTCGGCCCCTGCCAGAAACGGAAACGCCGCAATAACCCGCTCCAAAAAGGCATCCAGTAATCCGTCCACCGCCACCGGATCATCCCAATACCGCTCGCTGGTTGATCCAACCGCAACAGTCCCGTCGCTATGTGGCACCACATAAATCCCGTCAGAAAACAGCTGCGGCACATCCCCGGCATCATAGCGCAGTAACGCAGACTGCCCTTTCACCCCATTGCCAATCTCGGTGTCAAACTCCTCTGACAGCGCCAGTAAACCGCGATACCCCGTCGCCCAAACGACTTTGCCCTCAGCCACACCTTCACCAATGACAATTTCGCCCCCCAGCGCCACCACAGCCCCCGCTAAACTTGCCGCGGCCCCACGCGGCTGCATTCGTGCGCTCAACGTGTCATGCACCAGATACCCCGTCGGGCTTTCCGGTGCCCACGCGCCATATTCCGCACGCTCAACCACCCGCCACTCAGCCATCCCACGCCACATCTCGCGCGCGTAATCTACCCGCTCATAGGCCAACGCCAGCACCCGTTCAGACGCAACCGGATGCAATCGCCCGATCCGCCCATATCCTGATGAAACACCAGACAACCGATCTACCTCGCGCCAATGCGCCTCGGCCATTGCCAGACTCTGATACTGAAACTCTTTCTTTGCATCCCACCGCTCGGGCGTATGCGGGGCCAGCGCCCCGACCAACCCACCGCTTGATCCAGCGCCGATACGGTCCACTTCGATCACCCGCACCTTGACCCCGCGCACAGCGACAGCATAGGCCACCGATAGCCCGAAAATCCCTGCCCCCATCACCGTCACATCTACCATTGCCAAACCGCCTTGCCTCTTTCATTGTTCCGCAGGTTATGACCCATTCAAGCGACCATATCCAGACGGCAGAATTAACGTGGCGCGATGGCACCTTGCCCGTCAGCACGCGCTTTGATGATCCCTATTATTCACTTGAAAACGGGCTTGCCGAAACCCGTCATGTTTTTCTTGCCGGCAATGATCTACCCGCCCGCTTTGCATCCGATTTCCACATTGCCGAACTCGGCTTTGGTACCGGTCTCAACATGTTCACAGCACTACTGGAATGGCGCACAGCAGGACTGAAAACTCCGCTCCGCTTCGCCAGTTTCGAGGCCTTCCCGATGTCTGCCTCGGACATGGACAAAGCCCTACGAGCCTTCCCCGAAGCCCACGCCATCGCCGCTCCATTCCTGACCGAATGGGCCAACGGCAAACGCTATGTCGAAACGGATGACCTAATCGCCGACATCATCATCGGCGACGCCCGCGTAACTCTGCCTGCTTGGGACGGCACAGCGAACGCATGGTTCCTCGACGGGTTTTCCCCTGCGAAAAACCCCGAATTATGGGGTGATGAACTGCTTGCCGATGTCGCCAGACATACCGCACCAACCGGAACGCTCGCCACCTATACCGCCGCCGGATTTGTACGCCGCGGCCTTGCATCCGCGGGTTTCACCGTCACCAGAACCACGGGGTTCGGGCGCAAACGACACATGACCACAGCGGTACTAACATGAACCAACAAAACACCCGCCTTGGTATCTGGCTGATGATCGCCACCACTTTTGTGTTCTCTGTGCAGGACGGCATCTCGCGCCATCTTGCAGGTGAATATAACCTCTATATGGTCCTGATGATCCGCTACTGGTTCTTTGCGGCCTTCGTCCTCACCATCGCCGCCCGCGCCCCCGGCGGCATCCGCCAAACGGCCCGCACAACACAACCATTCCTGCAAGCCTTCCGCGCTCTGCTATTGGTCGCCGAAATCGCCGTAACGGTTCAAGCCTTCGTGCTGCTCGGCCTTGTCGAAACCCACGCCATATTCATCAGCTACCCGCTTCTGATCGCCGCCCTGTCCGGCCCGATCCTCGGTGAAGCTGTCGGCTGGCGGCGTTGGGCCGCTGTCGGCATCGGCTTTGTCGGCGTGCTGATCATCCTGCAACCGGGCGTCACCGTGTTTCAACCCGCCGCCATCATCCCGCTGATCGCCGCCCTGATGTTCGCGCTTTATGGTCTGCTAACCCGCTACGCAGCAAGGCGCGACACCGCCGCCACCAGTTTCTTCTGGACCGGCACCGTGGGCGCGCTTGGCATCACGGCTGTGGGACTGTGGTATTGGGAGCCAATGATCCCATCTGACTGGATATGGATGGCCGCGCTCTGTGTCACAAGCGTGCTCGGCCACTGGCTGCTGATCAAATGCTACGAGGTGGCCGAGGCCAGCGCAGTGCAGCCCTTTGCCTACCTGCAACTGGTCTTTGCCTCCACCATCGGCATCCTGATCTTCAATGAAACCCTGCGCCTGAACGTGGTCATCGGTGGCGCGGTCGTGGTCATGGCGGGCCTGTTCACCCTATGGCGCTCCCGCACAAAAGTTCACTAACCCACCCCCTTCTTCTTGCCTTAAATACCTGCCGCGCGCAGCGCCTTAAACCTCTTCACTTCTTCTTGCGCCACGTCGCTAGCCACGCGCCGATCCGCCCGAAAAACCCGCTGGCACGTTCTTTGGCTGCATCGGCATGATCATCAACCTTGTCCCAAACCTCGCCTGCATCCTCTAGCAACGGATCAACCGAACGTTCCCTAAACTGCCGCCACATCGCGCGAATAAAGAAATAGGCAACAATCAGGAATATAAAAAAGAAGATGTTGAACCACGGAATAATCCGCACGTCCGGCCCTGCAATACTGCGAACCCCGATGGCATTCGGATAGATCGAAAAGAATTTGTTTCGCCAACCATAATGGGTGATTACCACCCACTGCTCTCCGCCAGTTACCGAAACCGCCGCCGCGGCCTCGGCTTGCAAATCCGAGCTGTCAAACTTGAAATACGGCGGCCAGATCCAGCCGGTATCCTCGTTGCGATACACCATCACCCCGCGCGCATCACGCGGGATAAACCCTAACAGAAATGTTTTCTGCCGCTCTGTATATATAAACCGGATATCGCGCGTTGCATGCTCGGCGGCACCACTGTCCGCCTGCGCATAAAACATCCGGTTAAACGTGGTGAAATCCTGCCGGATCACCTCGGTTGAGGTCACCCGCGCAATGTCATGCTGCGGCAGGACATAGTGCAACAGCCCGAAAACAAACAGCAGCGGCAGCACCTTCAATATGATTTTAACTTTGCGCATTTCAAACCTCACTGGGTGTTCGTTAGATAAAGAATAACCGCCACAAAGATTGGCGGGATGACATAGACAAACACGATCAGCTTCTTGCGAAAGCCGCTTTCATATTCGACCATGCCTTCGTTTATATAGACATCCCGCGCCGCTGCATCACCCCCCTCGGGCGGATTTGCGTCCCATTCTTTTTCCAGCTTCTCGCGCCGGATAGACCGCGAAAAGATCGAGATCGCGAAATAAACCACGCTCAGCCCAACAAATCCCAGCACAATTAACCGGATTAATCCCATTTTAATTCCTCCTCACCGCGCCCCACGGGCCGACCAATTCAATCAAATCCTCGGGCTCGGGCATTGCCACGGGTTCTTCCATCGGCTCGCCCTCCCCGAACAACGCCGCGCGCGCGCCTGCCTTGTCCACCTGATATTCCCGCTCCAGAAATTCCGCAACGAAGGTCTTCTTGGCATCCGGCCACGCCGAATAGGAATGGTAAAACCGTTCCTTATGGCAAATGAACAGCTGGCGAATATCCATTGGCGTTAACGCTGCCAACAGCATATTCACCAAATCCCTGTCCGCATGGGGTTTGGAGCGCAGCGTATAGAAATACGCCGGATGGTCCGATGATATCCGTGGCCAGTTCCCGCCCGATTGCGCCCAGCGCAACAGCGCCGCCAACCCGTGAAATTCTTGCGGCAAATCACTCGCGTACTTCCGCGTCAGCGCCCGGATATCGCGCCGCGTCGCCCCGCTCAAATCCTCATCCTTTGCCGCCGCCACATCGACCGTAATAAAATCCATCTTCTGCTGCAAAATCGCCGCCGCATCCACGCCCCGCGCCTTCACTATCGGCTCCACCAGATCGTTCAGCTCCAGAAAAATCGCAATCTCGTTCCGGTCGTTAAAATCAAACGTATAATCAATCGGCAGCTTGCCCAGATCCGCCTTGCCGCCCGCGCAAATCGCCGCCGAGTGTTCCATCGTGCGAAACAAATAGATACCGCCAAAATGTTTGGTCCAGAAATTATCCTGACTAAACGTCATCTTTTTCAACTGTAAAGGTGCCCGCGTTACATCGCCGGTTTTCTTGGCCAACCCGATCATTTGCGCGATCAGCACATCATCCCACCACGCATCATCCTCGCGCTTGAACCGCTCGATCTTGTCCGCCAGCGCTTGCGCCGATTTCACATGCGCCTCGGTGGTATCCGCCTCGATCGTCACTTGGCGAATGTCAAACAACCGCACCGCTTCCTCGACCGAATAGACCGAGTTCAGCAACTCCCCCGCCACCGCATCCTTGGCAGTCAGGGCAAACAACTGCGCCTCGTTCTCTTCAATGAATTGGCGCAATATCCCGCGCGAGGTGGAAAACTGCGCATTCAACAACGGGGCGGTTTTCTGCTCGGTGGTCAGCAGAATAAACTGCCGGTTACAGCCCCCCTCGTTCAAATACAAATGGTCCTTCAGACTATCGCCGACCTCGGGAGAATACCCCGAAATATCGACATGAAAAGACTTCAGCCGTGTCTTCTTCCCCGTCAACTGTTTCAGCGCACGGTTATACCGCTCGACCAACGCGGGCGAGGAAATACGGATCAGATTGCCAAACATCAGACCGCGTTCAATTAGACGTTTCATACTTCCGGCCTCCATTTCTGCGGCTGCATCGCCAGCACCACCAGCACAATCGGCCCCCAGACCATCGCCGATAGTAACCCCAGCCGGATCAGCCCTGCTGACGAGGACATATAGTATTCCCCGTTGGCCGCGATCGCCACTATATCATTCGGCGGGCGGAACATGGCGAAATATGTAACGCTGATCACCAGCAAAACCAGAAACGAGATCAGCAGGTTCCAGAACAACCCATACCAGCTCTGCGGAAAACTCCGCGCCATGGTCAGCGGCAGCAACGCCGCCAACACCGCGATCCCCGCTACCGGCAGGATCATCGAGGACCAGTGGGAGAGAACGTTAATCGGGGTCACTTAGGTTGCCTTTTTTCCTAGAGGGAAATCCATCACGCTTCCTTTTATAGTTCCAAAGCGCGAAAACTGATGCGGACGGCGCAACGGCTACCCAAATCAACAATGATACGAATGAAGCAGAAGCAATTGCCGTAGCATCATAACCAAACCAAAGTGTTTTCTCTGTATCAGCATTAATGCCTAATATCGCCAAATAAGCCACGATGAACGTTAGCGATGCCAATACAGCTAACACTGCACTGGGCAAAGCCTTTATCTTACGCTGTAGTAAATTGTATTGAAGCATGTAAACCAAGCCAAAAACCAAGGTATTGGGAAGGATTAAAATGAGTATGTCAGCGATAGAGTGATTCATTTCCCCTCCAGATACCGCCGCTTGGCCTCTTCCATCCGGTCCATATCCCGCACCGCATTGGCAATCGCGATCTCGTCCGATTTATCGGCATAGCGGAACTCGGAATCCGCATAGCGGTTGATCTCCTGTATCACCATCTCGACCGTAATCGGCTGGGTCATCTCGGTGATCATCCCCAGCTTTTCATCATATGGTTTGAACAGGAACAGATCAGGCTCCTCCATCCATTCGTCCGGCAGCTCAAAATCCATCGCCCGCACCTTGACCGCATCGGTGATGTTCTTGATCGCGCGTCCCGTGAACCGCTCATCCGCCTCCTGAATCCCCTTAAGGTAAGCCCCCAGTTTGGCAATCGTATCCAGCGCACCGATGTCTTTTGACACCTTCTCAAACACTTCAAGCAACCCGCCTTCATGCGGTTTCGAGTACCCCTCGAATGAGGCTGCCACCGCCTTCTTGATCTCTTGTGCGGCGAACAATTCATGATCCCCCACAGGGATCGAATGGTTCTTGCCCATCAGCAAATGCAGAATATCAATGTAGTCCTCACGGGTTTGCGGCCCATCCACCAAAAACCGAGCCCCCGCCCGTTGCCGCAACGCATCGTCGACATTTTCAGGGTAGTTAGAGAACATCCCGAAGGTGCAATTCCCCCGAACCACCGTATTGGCCCCCGCAAAACTCTCCATCAAAACTGCCGTAATCTCCAGCTGCCCCGCCGATGATTGCCGATCGCCACGCTTGCCTGCCAGTTGGTCAATATCGTCAATCGTGCCAAAGCCAATCACGTTTGGATCAAGCACATTGTTGATAAACGCCTTGGCGTTCTGGCCCGATTTGCCCTGATAACTATCGATACTATCGGTCGAAAGATTTTGGAACCGGAACGGATAATCCGCCACCTCGCAATAGCCTGAAATCAGCCCCGCCATCATCTGGATCAAGGTAGTTTTCCCCGTCCCTGGCGCACCATCGCCCATGAATGTAAAGATAAACCCACCCATCTCGGCGAACGGATTCAGCTTGCGTTCAAAATCATAGGCCATCAGCATTTTCGACAGTTTCACCGCCTGATATTTGGCAATGTGGTTGCCCACCACCTCGTTCGGTTTCTTGAACGTCATGGTCAGTTTGGCACCCTTGCCGGCCCGCGCTGGCGTGAACCCCGCAATGGCCAGACCATCGGCTTCAACTTTGTAAGCCGCGCCCGTAAACGCCGCCAGTCGTGGTGCGTTCTGTGCCCGCAAAGCAACCTTCTCCATCACCTGCTCTGCATAGGCCATCACGCAGGCGATCAGTTTGGGTTCCTCATCGGCAAAGGTGGCCAAGTCCTGATCCAGCTCCCACAACGCACCGTGCAAGGCCAATTGGGCGTTATCCGTCAGAACCTCTTCGACCTCGCCAATCTCAACGGTCACCTCGGACGCATGCGGTGCCAGCAAAAACGACGTGGCATTGGCGAATGTATAGAGCGTGGCCAATGCCTCACCCGCCAACAACTCGGTAAACTCACCCTTCTTGCCACTAGCCAACGTGCCTTCCAGATTGTCCCGCTTCAACGCCGCCAGCCCTGTGATCTCGGCAAACCCTTCGCCCACCGCCAGCGCAATCGCCAGCGCGCGGCGCAGGTTGTGCATTACATTGGCTTGCAGCGGCGATACCAATGGGTCGTCCCCGTCGCTCGCCTCGATCCGCTCTAACAACCGAACCCCCTCGGGCCGCGCGGTAGAGCGCGTCACCAACCCCGGTGTGGTGCTGCGAAACCGCCGCCGTGTGCCGATGCCCGCTGACTTCTCTTTCGCCTCGGAAACCTTGGCCTTGGCAATCCGCGGCGTATGATCCAACCCGTCCAGCATCCCCGCTGCCGCGTCATAATGCTTGCGAATGTCCGCCTCTCGCAGTTCCATTTGATCCGAAGGCATGCTCATAAATCATTCCTCATTTTCGTTCTCTAAATATCCCCGCCGGAGGCATAGAATCTCTAACGGTAGCTCAGCACTCGCCCCTGCGGTGACACCACAAACTTGCGCACCGAATTAAACCCCTTGGGCTTTTTCTCTTCCAACACCTGATACGGTTTCTGCGGCAGGATGATTGCACGTTCAGTCCGCGTCGCACCGGTGTCCGCCCCGTGGCCAGAAAATGGATCCAGCGCGAAAATCTGCCGCTCCACGGTGCCAAACCAGCCGGATTTCTCTTCCACAACCCGCTCGCTTTCCAACTCTTCCATGGTCCACGCCAGTGCCCAATCCTCGCCCGCAGGTGCGTCCGCCTCTTCCAGAACCTCGCGCAATGGTCCCGTCTGCTTTGTAAATGCTGATGAATACATCGGCCCCACATGGAACCGGCGCAATCGTTTCGGGTGCAGATCGTCGAAATCCTCGTCAAACCCTTTGGCAATGGTCAACAGCTTCAACCCCCCCAACGCCTGCGCCATCAGATGTGCTTGGGCTTCGGGCCAGCGGCGCTGATCTTTGGGCAGGGCGGTTGATCCGGTATCCTCGACCTCCAACAGGTAAATCACCGGCAGGTTCACTTGGCTGTCATACACCGCCCAATGCACCAGATAGCGCCGCCGATCCGCCCCGTCATTGCCCTGCCATACCGCCTCGGGGTCATTCTGTGGCCAGAACAATTCGCCCTTTTGCAGCTCTTCATAGTATAGGCGCTGTGACATCGCATATTGCAGCTTGGTCGGGATTTCCAGATCGCCCACAATCTTGCGGATCATCTCGTCCTTGATCTCACCCTTTGCGGGCATATTACGCAAATGCCGCTCGGCCTGATGCGCGTCATTGGCCATGGTCATCAGCTCTTGGGCGATGGGAAAGCCGCTTTCGACACGGTCAAAATCCAATTCCCCCGCCATCGGCCCCGCTATCCGTCCCGTCATCAGGTATTTGTTCGACAGCGCCTGAAACGTGCGCGACAGCCCCAGAATATAACGGCCAAGGATCGCCACATCCGCCTTGCTTAGCCGCCCCTCGGATTCCATCGCGCCGGCCACCCGCGCCATATGCGTTGTGATTTTGTCAAACTTGGCAAAATACCGCCGCGCCGTGAGAGCATCGTTTAGCTGGGCGTGGTCTTGGGTGAGGTTAGACACAACCATAAAGGACTCCAGACAAACGTAGAGGTTTTTTCTCAGTCATTTTCTGAACGGTTCAAAATTGAATCCACCTCACCCGCGATCCCAGATTCTTCAAATTCTTGCATTGCAACTATCATCGTTCGGGTAGCTTCCTCAAAAAGCTCTTGGTCCAAACTATTAAAGGGATAAAGCCTTCCGTTCACTTCTATTTCACTCAAAATATTACCCAAACAAATTACATAAGTACTCTTGTTATGAGCCATGAATCCTAGCTTGGAAATTTCATTTGAAAATGCAAACGCAGCGACAGAGACCTTATGAGGTCTTTGACCAAACCTTCCATCAAAGTAGTAAGGATATTCGTCCCAAGCTGTTCCAATTAATTTGTTTGCAGTTTTCGCTGGGTCATCGTCAAATAGTATTGATTTTTTTTGTATTTCCAACAAGTTTTGAACGACAACAGCAGCTTGGCTTTTTTTGAAGTTATCTTTTACAGCCTTGAAAAACCCCACTTAAACCTCCCTAAATATATTGCTGGATGACACGCCAATTAGCGAACAAATTCTTATCTATCCGCCATACAGGTTCTTGTCATGCTTCTCGACAATCTTCGAGAACCGCCGCGCGAACCGCTCGTCCGCCTTGGCCTTTTGCTCCAACACCTTGCGGGCAAACACCATGTGGTCCTCATGCGCTTCCATCATGTCGGCCATCCGCTGATTGGTCGCCGTGCCAATCGCCGCCATCGCCGCTTGGGCCTCCTGATCGGTTTCAACGCCGATTTCATTGATCCTATGCGCCACATCCTGCTGCTGCGCGGTTTTCAGCGATTTGGTCAACGCATCATACAGAACCACCCGTTGTTTGGTGTCTGTTTGCAGCTTGTTGATCAAAACCATCTGCGTCGCCGCTTGGTTTTGCAATGAATCGATCCACGTCTTGCCAGTCTCGATATACCGCTCCAAGGTTTGGCTTTTGGCCAGCTTGACCTGCTCGTCCTGCACCATTTCGTTATAACCCGAGTTCATCTCGGCCAGCTGGGTTTCCAGCTTGGTCCGCGCCGCCGCATCCTGCTCCACCGAAATTTTATTCTCGAGTTCAATGATTTTCGGATCCAGCGCCAAAATTTCGGCGCGTAACGTTTCCAAAAGACCCACAGTCAATTCGCGATCATCCAGTGTCTCGGTCAGGTTCACCGATACCTTTTCCTTTTGCACGTTCAACTCGGCCAACTGGCCTTCCAGCAGCCTGACGATCACGTCAGATTTGGAAATTAAATCCTGAACCTTTTCATCCACCGACGCCCCGCGAATACGTTCCTGACGCATCGAATCCGCCTTGGCCTTTGAGAATATGCCGATGAATGTCTCCATCCCCGTCTTGTTCCGCATCTCGTCAAAATCTTTGGAAAATCCGGCAGTAACGTCATCCAGACCCATGATCAGATCGGCAATATTGGCGTTCATCAGCTCGGTATGCGCATGCACATCCTCAAGCGTGGCGTTTTCGACATCAATGTTAATGCCTTTGTCCAGCTTGCTCCGCGCCGCATCAATACGGCTGGTGATGTCTGAAATTTTGCTTTGCGCTGCGGCAACCTGCTCTTGGGATTCTCTAATCTGGGCGTCGAAATTGGCCATTTTGGCTCCTCAATAATGAATACAATAAACGATATATGGGTGTTCTTACCTGAATTTTCAAAGCGGTAACATCCCGTTTTCGTCATTTGTTGCATTGCTGACCCAAGGCGGGGTCGTTAGATTTATGGCATGAATATAGCAACATCAGACCGACTCATCAAAGAAATTGAGACCCGTCGCGAGGCGTTGATCGAACTGACCCAACAGTTGATCCGCATCCCCACCCTAAACCCGCCGGGTTTGAAATACCGCGAGATTTGCACGTTTCTGGCCGAACGTCTGGGCCAATCCGGTTTCAAAATCGAACTGATCCGCGCCGAGGGGGCGATTGCCGACAGTGACGAATACCCGCGCTGGAACCTGATTGCCCGCCATGTGGGCGCGCATACCGGCGAATGTGTGCATTTCAAC
>Ga0190303_1000208_pt1 | contig 24014 bp, 22 predicted proteins | sample 48700701_MG_FD_161672 | JGI IMG/M metagenome (GOLD analysis project Ga0190303, IMG submission 161672) | Hydrothermal vent sediment bacterial communities from Southern Trench, Guaymas Basin, Mexico - 4870-07-0-1_MG | ecosystem: Environmental > Aquatic > Marine > Hydrothermal vents > Sediment ... | reverse complement strand
CTTTAATTGTATCTCGAACATGTATTTTTTTAAATATATAAACTAATAATAAACCAATTAAAATACCTAGTATTAAACTTGAAAAAATAGTTACAGGAAATAAGAATAACTGTTTAACAACAAAAGTACCAGTTTGATATGCTTGCGAAATAATAGCGAATATTACAATAGCATATATATTATCGATAGAAGAAGCAGCTAAAATCATTTGTGGTATTTGCTTATCAGTTCCAGTTTTATTTTGTATTAAATGAATCATTCTAGGAACTACAACAGCTGGTGAAACAGCGGCTACGATACTACCTAACATAAAACCTTCCAATGAAGTGATATTAAAGATTAAAGGGGAAACTAAACCAATAAAAACAATTTCAACGGTAGTAGGAATAAAACTTAAAAGAATAGTTGGTCTTCCAACTTTTTTAAGATCTTTTAAATCTAAAGATAAACCAGCTCGAATAAGAATAGCGATTAAAGCAATTTTTCTTAAATCTGAAGAAATATTTAGAATATCACTAGATATTTTATCAAATACATAAGGGCCTAATAATATACCAGTAATCATAAAAGCTATTAAGCCTGGTATTTTAATTTTTTCAAAAATAAGCCCTAAAGTTAAGCTGACTATTAATATTAATGCAATACTATATAACATATATATTCCCCTCGTATAATATGTAGTATAGATTTATGGTTTATTTTTTACTACATAGTATTATTTATAAGTTTGAAGTCCTAGTGTTATAATTAAGTTAAGATGTAACCAGAAAAATCTGCTTATTCACCTTGCACATTTAGGTGCTCATTAAGCGTGCAAACCTGCTTATTAAAAAAATATGAAAATAAAACAAAAATAATTATATGCTTAATTAATATATGTGTCAAGTTTTATAAAATGTTTAAACTAGTTTAAATAAATATCAAACAATCTTTGTATTTTATTGAAGTCTATAAATCGTGACTCTCTTAAAATTTCTTTTCCTTCACTAAACACAAGGATTGTAGGAACCGTAAATACTAAGTGTTGCCCTTGAAACAAAGGAATTTCTTCTAAATAAACTTGGTAATGAGGAATGGATTTGTATTCTTCCATGAATTCAATTAGTTTATTAGTAAGAGGATTACAAACTACACAATCTCTAGTTTTGGCAATTAAGACAACTAATTCTTGTTTAACTATCTCTTTAAATTGTTCATAATTTTTTATTGTTTCCATATTGTTTCTCCTTCTCTTGTTAAAAAATATTATACAATAAAATACTAAAATTAGCGCAAAAATTTAACTTTTCTTTAAAACCCATGTTTTTAATTATATATATCAAATTTAATATTTTAACTAATTATGTATAAATTATAGTAAAAGTTAATCTTAATTAAGTTGACATAAAATAATTATTATAATACAATAAAGACTGCAAAGGAGAATAATAATGTCAAGACCTGCAAAACCTAGAAATATATGCAAACTGCCTAAATATTCAGTGTATGGACCAAAAGGCGAACGCATGAATAAATTAAAGGAAATCGGACTTACAATAGATGAATTAGAAACTATTCGTTTGCTTGATTATTTAGGATATAATCAAGTCGAAGCAGCTATGCAGATGAAAGTTGCCAGAACAACAGTACAACGAATATATAATATTGCAAGAAAAAAAGTAGCCCAATCCTTAATTGAAGGTGCAGTTCTTATAATTGAAGGCGGAGAAATTGTTCTTTGTAATGATGATTGTGAACAATGCATGGGACATAGAAGGTTTAGGAATCGTATAAAATAAAATAATTTAATAGGAGGAAAAAAAATGAGAGTTGCTTTTGCGGTAAATAATAATATGATTACAGAGCATTTTGGTTATTGTGAATATTTTGTTGTATATGATATATCGAATAATGAGAGTTTGGGATCTGAAATCATTAAAAACCCACCTCATCAAAAAGGATTATTGCCTAGGTTTTTAAAAGAAAGAAATATTGATGTTATTGTTGCAGGAAACATGGGACAAATGGCGGTTGATAATTTAAAAGCTAATAACATTGAATACTATTTAGGAGTTAGTGGTGAATTGGTTGATGTATTAAATCTATACCTTGATGGTAAATTAAAATCAAATGGAGTAATTTGTAATCAACATATGCACCACGGAGAAGGACACCAACACTAATTGATATATTTTTAAAAAAGGAAAACTATACTTCTAAACTAGATACTATATAAAAAAGATCTTTTATAAATTAATGATTATAAATAAATGATTATAATAGTATGGACTTTAGAAGTATTTTTGTATATATAAAACAGATTTGATAAATATAATATCAAAGTTATAATTATATTTAACAAAAACTCTAAGAGGAAGTGATAATTATGATTAGGCAGTATTTAGAAAAAGATGGAAAACTAGAAAAACAGATAATTCAAAAAGATGATACTAAAAAACTAGTTAAGGGATCTTGGATAGAAATAACTGCACCATCAAAAGAAGAAATAGAGTGGTTTAAATCGAAATTAAATGTTCCTACAGAGTTTATAATCAGCGCTTTAGATGAGGAAGAAACAGCTCATATCGATGCTGAAGATAATGCGAAATTAATAGTTTTAGATGTCCCTCTTTATGATCCAATAAAAAATAGTAAAAATTCATATACAACTACACCATTTGCGATTATACATACTGATGAACACCTAATTACAGTAAGTGACCAAGAAACGGATTTAGTTAAAGATTTATTGCAAAAAAATAAGAAAATCGAACCTCATAAAAGAGTTCGAATGACCTTATTATTCTTATATCGTTTAGCGATGATTTATGTTACATATTTGAAAAAAATAGATAATCAAACCAAAGAAGTTGAAAAAGAATTACATCATTCAATGAGAAACAAAGAATTATTTGATTTAATGGAATTAAATAAATCATTGGTATATTTTTCAACCGCTTTAAATGCAAATAAAGTTGTTTTAAATAAACTAACAAGAAGTGCAGAATTCAAAAAATACGAAGATGACTTTGATTTACTAGAAGACACTGAAATTGAAGTAAATCAAGCAATTGAAATGTGCTCTGTTTACAGAGATATCTTAGCTGGTATGATGGATGCCTTCGCATCAATTATCTCAAATAACTTAAATATTGTGATGAAAGCTTTAGCTGTTATTACTATTGTTTTAGCTATCCCTACCTTAGTCGCATCATTTTATGGAATGAATTTTGATAATATTCCATTATCAGGTTCGAATATGGGATTTTATAATGTAGTTATCGGAAGTTTTTTATTATCCGCAATTGGAGGATTAATACTATATAGATATACTAATAGGATTAAATAGTAATACTAACAATGATATTAAATAAAAAACTTGTCTCTTATAATTAGAAACAAGTTTTTTTATAAAATTAATTTAATGTAATATCTATTACAACGGGATTATGATCACTGTATTTAAAATCTTTATCTAATGTATGAATACTTTGAATTGTTATATTCTGCGATACAATAAATCCATCAATAACATAATATTGATTATTATTTTCATTTTCTGTGTCATATGGATGATTTAATAATCTACAAGTTGGATTAGTAGTATCAACTCCAAATTGATAGTGGTTATCAATAAACCAATCGGCGTCAATTGGAGGAGCTGTCCATATTGTATCTTCCTTTAACTCATAGAGATAATCATAAGTATATGAATCAGTTGAAGAATCATAAGTTATATCTACAGCTCCAGGTAATGTTTGATTAAAATCACCACCGACAATAACATAATTACCTGCATCAGTTTCAGTTTGGACAACTTCTTGTAAAGCTTGAGTTTGTAATTCTCTTAAAGAACCATCATCATAAGCGGACATATGAACATTAATAACAATTAACTCTTTATCACTAGAAGCTATTGGGAATCGAGAAATTAATATCGCACGCTTTAATTGAGCTAAGCGAATAGGCCAAGAGAAACTTCCTGGTAATTGTTCGCGAATAGGATTTTCACTATATAAATCTGTATAAGTTACTATACCAGAGTTAACCTTACCCATCATTTGGCTTGGATTAAAAGGAAACGGAACGAAAATACATCTATAATTATAAGCTAAAACAGAAGAAGTTCCTAAAATATTTTGATAGTATTCATATTGGTTTGTTTGATATGAACGGCTTGAATCGGTATCAACTTCCTGTAATAGATAGATATCCGCATTTTCACTTTCAAGAATGCCTGCGATACCACTCATATTCGCCTCTACTTCATTTAAAGAATCCATTCTACCTTTACTACCACCATCCATAACAAAGTCTTCTGTTTGACTTAAAGAAGCATATCCAGTATTGAAAGTTAGAATCTTCAAAGTTGAATCTAAACTCACATAATTTTCTGTAGAATCAGAAACGGGATGTTCAATTTGTAATTCAGTAATATCAGCTGGACGATATTCAAATATCTGTAATAATAAAATAAATGCTAATATGAAACCAATAAATAAAGAAAGTAAAACTAATATAATTTTAAATAATCTTTTCATAACAACCACCTTTTATTAATATTATACATAAAAACAATTAAATAGCTCAATATATTTTAAAATTTAATCATATATATTATAATATCATAAGGAAGTGATAAGGTGAATAAAAGAATAATAATAAAAGAATTTAAAATGAATTCTTTAAATAACAGGAAAAAGAAAGTAAGAATTATCTTACCAAAGAATTATTTTTTAACCAAGGATAAATATCCTGTTTTATACATGCATGATGGGCAAAATTTAGTGAATAAATCTGACTATAGCAATTATTCATGGGAAGTATTAAAAACAATGGATGATTTAGGAGAAATGATTATTGTAGGTATGGATTCACATCCAACAAAAAGAATTCAAGAGTATTCACCTGCATTAGCTAAAAATGTTATAAATTATATTAATAAAAAAGTTGGAGTTCCAAAATCAGAAATTAAACCTGAAGCAGATGAATATGGTTTATTTATAATAAATCAAGTAAAACCTTATATTGATAGTAATTTTAGGTCTTATAAAGATAGAAATCATACTTTTATAGCTGGAAGTTCATGTGGTGGAATTATTTCTATTTATCTAGGATTAAAATATCAAAATGTATTCTCTATTATAGGAGCTTTTTCACCCGCTCTTTGGTTTGTAAGAAAACCATTTTTTGATTTAATTGAATCTATTAATATCAATGAAAATATAATAATATATCACGATATGGGCACGAAAGAAAATGGTAAATTTAGCAGCTTATATATCAAATATCAAAAAAAGTTTGATGAATTAATTAGAAAAAAAATACCATCGGATAATGTTGTTATGTTAATAGACAAAGGAGCTAAACATAATGAATTTTATTGGGCAAAACGTTTTCATGGGTTTTATTCACTGTGTTTAGAAAATATAAAAGAATAAATCTTGACTTTATCAATCATGGGAGTATAATGAAAAAGGCGAAAAAGAGGTAGATAATATGAAACTAGTAGTATATGTAATGAATAGAACTGAATATCTCGATGAATTTTTACATGAATTAAAAGAAAAAAATATTAATGGCGCAACCATTTTGAATTCAACTGGAATGGTAGGCAGATTAATTCAAAATGATGATATGGAATTCATCGGATCATTAAAAGCTCTATTTGAAAATCCAAGAAAAGAATCACGAGTTATCCTTATGGCAGTCGATGATGAATTAGTGAAAACTATTTTTCAAATAATCGATGAAGTATGTGGTGGGTTAGATAAACCTAATTCTGGTATAGCTTTTACATTATCCATAGATGATATTAAAGGGAAAATAATCTAGTTATGGAATTTAGTGTTTTACTATATACTGGAATAATTATCGCCACAGGACTTTTGTTCGGTAAATTTGCTAAATACTTAAAACTGCCTAATGTTACAGGATATTTACTTGGTGGTGTAATAATAGGACCATCAGTATTAAATATTGTAAAATCAGATGCAATACCAGGACTAGAACTAGTATCGGTTGTAGCACTTGGATTTATAGCTTTTACAATTGGTAATGAACTGAAGTTTGACTACTTTAAAAAAGTAGGGACAAAACCTGTTGTAATAGCTATATTTGAAGCATCATTTGGAGTTTTATTTGTGTTTGGAGCTTTAATTGGTTTTTTTACGATTACAGGTCATTTAACTAATGAGAATTTAAGATTTTCATTAATACTTGCATCAATCGCCGCAGCTACAGCTCCAGCATCTACTTTAATGGTAATCCGTCAATACAAAGCTAAAGGGAAATTGACCGAAACATTGATTAGCGTTGTTGCTATAGATGATTCAGTTGCGGTAATATTATTTGGGATTTGTATTGCAATTGCTAATGCATTAACACCCGGAGTACACGATACAGTATTAATGCAAGTAATACATCCTATTCTTGAAATAGTTACTTCAATATTTGTTGGAGGATTAATGGGAATTATACTTGTTTTAGCTACTAAATGGTTCACTGGTAGAGGAAACCGTATCAGCTTGGTTGTTATGTCAGTATTTATCACAATTTTTGTTTCAAATAAGCTTGGAGGATCATATATTTTAGGAAGTATGACTCTTGGAATGATATTTACAAATTATTCTGAATATGATGAAAAGGTAAATGGATTAATCTATTTCTTTACTCCACCTATATATATTATGTTCTTTGTATTAAGCGGTATAGAACTACAGTTATCCGTTCTAACAACAGTCGGGATATTTGGGGTTATTTATATGATATTTCGTTTCTTAGGTAAGTATATAGGGGCTTCTTTAGGAGCTATAGTTACTAAGATGGAATCCAATGTTAAAAAATATTTAGGTTATTCTCTTATACCTCAAGCAGGAGTTGCGATTGGTCTTAGTTTAGTTGCGACTCATATGTTGCCTGAAGTATTAGGCTCTCAAGTAAAAGCTATTATTCTAGCATCTTCTGTGATTTACGGGTTAATTGGCCCTGTAGTTACTAAATTTACCTTGATAAAAGCAGGAGAAATAAAAATACAAGGTTAAAGAAGTTGAATTCAACTTCTTTTTGTTTAAAAAAAAATTATTTATGATACAATTTATATAAAGGAAATGATATAATGCATTATATTAAAATAGGTAAAATAGTCAATACTAGAGGGATTAAAGGTGAATTAAAAATTCACTCTTTAACAGATTTTCAAAACAATCGCTATAAAAAAGGAAATACAATATATATAAACTATCAAAATACATATATTCCATTTAAAGTGAAATCGTATAAGAGACTAAAAAATATGGACTATATAGTATTAGATGGATTTGAAGATATTAATAAGGTTGAAATATATAAGAATTCAGAAATTTTTGTTTTATCTGAAGATGAAATTAGCTTAACTGAAGATGAATATCATATTTCAGAGATAATTGGCTTAAAAGTATATCAAAAAGATGAAATTATTGGTGAAATAAGGGATGTTTTATCTTACCCTCAAGGAGATTATCTTAAGATTTTACTAAATAATAAAAAAACATCTTTAATTCCATTTAGAAATGAATTTGTTATGGAAGTAAATTTAAAACAAGGTTTTGTTAGGATAATCGAAATGGAGGGATTATTATGAAAATAACAATTTTGACTTTATTTCCAGAGATGTTTTCTCCTATATTAAATGAATCAATTTTGAAACGAGCACAGAAAAATAATTTTTTAGAAATAAAATTAATTAATTTTCGTGATTTTTCTACAAACAAACATAAAAGAGTAGATGATACTCCCTATGGTGGAGGAGCTGGTATGGTTTTATCAGTTGAACCACTTTATCATGCACTTACAAGCGTTGATGGTTATCAAGAGGCTTTAAAAATTCTATTAACACCTCAAGGAAAAACATATAATCAAGAGCTAACTAAAGAATTAATTGAATATAAACATATCATTTTAATCTGTGGTCATTATGAAGGATTTGATGAACGCATAAGAAATTATATAGACTTAGAAATATCTATTGGAGATTATGTATTAACTGGAGGAGAAATAGCAGCTATGGCAGTTATTGATTCTGTAGCTCGTTTAATTCCTGGAGTATTAGGTTCAAGAGAATCATATAAAAATGATTCTTTTTATGATAATTCTCTAGACTATCCTCAATACACAAAACCACGCGAATTTAATGGGCTAAAAGTACCTGATATTTTACTAAGCGGTAACCATTCTAAAATTGCTAAATGGCGTGAAAAAATGAAAGAAAAAAGAACAAAAGAAAGGCGTCCTGATTTAGTAAAAAATAGCGAAAAAAAATAATTGATTTTATCTATCTACTATGATATAATACATAACGCTGAAAAGAATTTATCTATACTATGTTCCGCTGAAACTCCAAGAACATAGATTTCAAAAAAGGAGTTGACCAAAATGTCGCAGCAATTACTTAAAGAAGTTTCTCAAGAATATATGAGAAAAGACATTCCAGAATTTCGTCCCGGAGATACTTTACAAGTTCACATTAAAATCAAAGAGGGTAACCGTGAACGTATCCAAATCTTTGAAGGCCTTTGTATTAAAAGACAAAACGGTGGTGTAGGAGAAACTTATACTGTAAGAAAAATATCTTATGGTGTAGGAGTTGAAAAAACATTTTTATTGCATTCACCAATGATTGACAAAATTGTTGTAAAACGCAGAGGAAAAGTAAGAAGAGCTCACTTGGGCTATATTCGTGGATTATCTGCTAAAGCATCAAGAATTAAAGAAAGACGATAAGATTACTTTTAAAAAAGTCTCTAGGCTATTTCGCTTAGAGGCTTTTTGTTTCTTAAAACATATGCTATAATGTGACCGACTTCAACGTTTTATTGGCTCTAATATAGATAACTATCAATAAAATAAAACCGATGAAAGCATTGTAAAATAATGTAATTTTATTGCATGTATCCGTTTTTAATGATAAAATATATATAAATTATCATATGTAAAGGAGTTTGATTCTATGAGTAAAGCTACAATATATAATGTCGCCTTGAAAGCAGGAGTATCACTAGCTACTGTTTCAAGAACATTGAATAATCCAGAAAAAGTAAAAAAAGAAACGAGAGATCGTGTTCTTGAAGTAATAAAAGAATTGGGATATAAACCTAATGCTTTTGCTAAAGGATTGGCCAGTAGAAGATCAACAGCTGTCGCGGTTATTGTTCCGGATATGTCACGATCATCTGTCGCAGAAATGTTAAATGGTGTTGCAGTTGAAGCTCACAAATATCATTATTCTTTAATCGTTTATGTTTTAAAAGATGAAAACAGAGATGAAACAGAAATGTTAAAGGATGTTGTTGCTTCACAAGCAGATGGTATTTTATATATGAATGATGAAATCAATGAAGAACAATATACAATGCTAAATACAATCCAAGAAGAATATAAAGTTCCAATTGTTTTAGCTAACACATTATATCCATATGATAATAAATTAGTTACAGTATGTATCGATTATTTTAAAGCCGGTTATGAAGCAACGAATCGTTTAATCAAAGCCGGAAGAAAAAATATTTATATTTTAACTACAGCTAGAAAATATATGGTAAATGACTTAAAAGAAGCTGGATATGTTAAGGCTATAAAAGAAGCTGGTTTAGAAATAAATATACTTAGAACTAGTGGAGATATATCTGTTAATACAGTTCATTTTAATGAATTGTTTAAAGACTCTGGTAAAAAAATAGATGGAGTTATTGCGGTTCGTGATTCTATTGCAGTATCTTTTATTAATACAATGATTGAAAAAGGTAAAAAGATACCGAAAGATATTTCTGTATATGGATTCCAAAACACAAAATACGCTTCATTAAGCCGTCCTAAACTATCTTGTGTTGATATTCCTATCCTAGAAATAGGAGCTAAAGCAATGGCTTTATTGAAAAAAGAAATAGATGGAGATTATGTTGAACAAAAATTTAACGTATTACATCACAATATAATTGAAAGAGAAACTACTAAGTAAAAGTTTTTATAGTAAAAATATATTTACTAGCAAAAAGAGATCTAGTGGTTGGTGTAAACTAGAAGAAAATATATTTTGAAATACATTGATTGTTTTGCCTATGGGGCACGGTAAATCCGTTATCTTTTGAGTGCACTATGTGAATTAAGGTGGTACCGCGGTTAATGATAATCGTCCTTTGTAAAGGGCGATTTTTCTAATGTTGTGGATTAAAAATACACAAAAAAAGAGATTTTATGGAGGTTTAAAATGACATTATTTGAAGAACTTAAATGGAGAGGACTATTATATCAAGTTACAGATGAAGAATTAGAAGAAAAACTTAATAATGGAAAAATAACATTTTATTTAGGGGCTGATCCAACAGCAGATAGCTTACATGTTGGACATCTTTTAGCCTATCTTGTTGCAAAAAGATTAATGGATTATGGACATCAACCTATTTTGGTTATCGGTGGTGGAACAGGACTTGTTGGAGATCCAAGCTTTAAAAAGTCTGAGCGCAAATTACTAACAATAGAAGAATCATTAAAAAACGCTGAAGCAATAGCCAAACAAGTTAAAAATATTTTACCAAATGCAAAAATTGTAAATAACTATACCTGGATTTCAAGTTTAAATTCCATTGAATTTTTACGTGATATAGGGAAACATTTTAATGTAACATATATGATGAATAAAGATTCTGTTAAATCTAGAATTGAAAATGGAATTTCATTTACTGAATTTGCTTATCAAATCTTGCAAGCTTGGGATTTTGAATATCTATATAAAAATATGAACTGTCAGCTTCAAATAGGAGGACAAGATCAATGGGGGAATATTACAGCTGGTCTTGAATTAATTCGAAAAATTCACACAGTAAATGCTAAAGCATATGGTTTTACTTTTCCGCTTGTAACTAAATCTGATGGAACTAAATTTGGTAAAACAGAAACAGGAACTTTATGGTTAGATAAGGATAAAACATCACCTTATGAATTTTATCAATATTGGATTAATATAGCTGATGAAGATGTTTTGATGAGATTAAAACAGTTTACTAGTTTAACTAAAGAAGAAATTGATAGTTTAGAAATAGAAATTAAAAATCATCCTGAAAAGCGTTTAGCGCAAAAAAAACTAGCAGAAGAATTAACTACTTTAGTTCATGGAGAATTAGAATTAAAGAAAGCTATCCATGTATCTAATGCTTTATTCAGTGGCGATATTTTAGATTTAGATGCGAGTGAAATCGAAATGGGATTCGGTCATTTAGAATCAATTGATATAAGTGAAGAAATACTACTTGTCGATGCTTTAATAAATCTTAATTTAGTTAAATCTAAACGAGAAGCGCGAGAAATGATTAAGAATAATGCAGTTTCAGCAAATGGATTAAAGATTAATGATTTAAATTTCATCATTAAAAAAGAAAATGCTTTTGGTAAGAAATATACAATTATTAGAAAAGGAAAAAAACGTTATGCTATGATTAAACATAAATAAAAAGCTACGATTAATTTCGTAGTTTTTTAAATTAAAATATAATGTTTTAGTCTCTTTGTAAATATTTTTTTTGGTAAATTATTCTTAATGAATTCAAAACACAAATAATAGCTACACCAACATCCGCAAATATAGATAACCACATCCACATAAAACCAACAGTTGACATTATTAAGAATAAGATCTTAATTGTTAAAGAAAAAGCAATGTTTTGAGCTGAAATCTGTCTTGTTTTTTTAGCTATTACCATACCTTTTTTTAATAATCTTATATCATTATTCATAATAATAACATCAGATACTTCAATAGCTAAATCTGTAGCAGATCCTAGTGAAACTCCAATATCCGCATTTTTCAATAATGGAGCGTCGTTTATTCCATCTCCAATAAACATTGAAATAGAATTAGACTTAATTTCATTGAATTTTTCAAGCTTTTGTTCAGGCAGAAGTTCTGCGTAATATTCAATACCACCGAGTTGCATTGCCACATCTCTTGCGGAGATTTCATTATCACCGGTTAACATGACAGTATCATAGTGTTTTGTGAAGTCTCTAATTGTTTCCATTGAAGTTTCTTTTAATTCATCTTTAATAAGAATATAACCAATAAATTGATTATCTAAAGAAACAAATGTATAAGAACCCACTTCAATCTTGTCAATATTAACTTCAATATTATTTTTTTCTAAAAAAGATTTACTTCCAGCAAGCAATAATTTTTTATTTATAGTTCCTGAAATACCATATCCAGGAATTTCTTTAATGTTTTTAACTGTATAAAGAGGTCCTTCGTTATATTTAACAATCGCTTTAGCAATAGGATGATTTGAAAAGCGTTCAATAGAAGCAGCTAACCTTAAGGCTTCAGGATTAGAAACACTCTTAACAAAAAATTCCCCATAGGTTAAAGTTCCTGTCTTATCTAAAGCTATAGTTTTAGTTTCAGTAATTAAATGTAAATAAGTTGAACCTTTAAATAAGATACCATTTTTAGCAGATGTACCAATTCCTGCATAATAAGCAAGTGGGACTGATAATACCAATGAACATGGACAGGAAATAACTAAAAATATAGCGGCTCTATATATATAACCATCACTGGTTGTTACATTTGAAATATCAAATATAACACCGTAAAGAACTAATAATAAAGCAAGCCCCACAACAATCGGAGTATAGATTTTAGCAAACTTAGTAATAAACATCTCTCTCTTAGATTTTGAATTTGTGGAATTCTCAATCAAATCAATAATCTTAGATAGAGTAGAATTTTCATATGCTCTTGTAACTTCGATGTGAATAACATCACCCACATTTATATTACCACTTAACACCTCATCACCAACATCAACGGTTTTAAGTTTAGCTTCGCCAGTTAATTCTGAAGTATTTAAAGAAGTAGATCCCGTAATTACTTTTCCATCTAGAGGAATACGATCACCATGTTTAACAACGATAACATCACCGATTTTTACCTGTGAAGGGTCTTTTACTATGACTTTATTACCTCCTATTAAAACATTAGCGTATTCTACTTTTAAATTTACTAATGAAGAAATTTCATCTTTAGAATGAGCTACAGCTCTATTTTGTAAATACTCTCCAACTGAATATAAAATAACAACCGCTACACTTTCTTCGTATTTGCCTATAAACATAGCCGCAAAAGTAGCGATAATCATCAATGTGTTTTCATTAAATATGTCAAATTTATGAATACCTTTGATTTGTTGAGTAAGCAATTTTGAAATGAGAAGTAAATAACCTCCCCAATAAAATATAATCTTAAGAGTATTATTTAATGGAGTTAAATTAGTCCCGAATATTTGATTGATAATAGGAAAGATTCTAAAGCCAAAAAAAGTTATTGTAATTAATAACATTCCCACTAAAACTATTTTATATTCGTGAAAAAAATTGATTTTTTTAACAGTAACCTTATCCTCATAATAATGAGTGATAATGTTATTTTCTAATATATCAACTATTTCCTTTATTTCCTTTAAAGCAACATTTTCATCATAATCTTTTTTAAAATCCACAAGCAATATTTGCTTAGCATAATTAAAAGAAGCGCTGTTTACATAAGGTAAACGACTAGTTCTACGCTCTACTTTTGAGATACAATTAGAACATGTTAAGTTTTCCATTGCGATTTTTCTAACCATAATAATACCTACTTTTAAAATTAATTGTGCTATTAATATATTATACTTTAATTTGATTGATTGTCAAATTATAGAGTTTTAAAACAGCGAATTAAAATTGTTTAAAAAAAAACAATAATTATGATAGAATATTAGTAAAGGAAAGTGATATAAATGAATTGGTTAGAAATTGCAAAAGACTATGAAGAAGAATTTATTATAAATGTTTCAGAATTATTAAGAATCCCTACATTATTAACAGAGTATAATCCTGATAATTTAGAAGCTCCATTTGGGAAAGATATTCGAGAGGCATTGGATTTTATGTTAAAACTTGGTGAAGAATCAGGGTTTAAAATAAAAAATGTAGATAATTATGCTGGACATATTGAATATGGCGAGGGAGAAAAAATATTAGGTATTTTAGGTCATCTAGATGTAGTTCCTACTGGAGGCAAGTGGGATAACCCACCATTTTCAGCTACATTAAAAGATGGGTATATCTATTCAAGAGGCGCTATGGACGATAAAGGCCCTACAGTTGCGGCTTTTATTGCGCTTAAAATGATAAAAGACCAAGGTATTAAATTAAATAAAAGAGTTCGTTTAATCCTTGGGTGTGATGAAGAAACAGGTATGAGAGGATTACTGCATTATTTAGAAAAAGAAAAAATGCCAGATATAGGATTCGCTCCTGACGCTGATTTTCCTTTAATATATGCTGAAAAAGGTATCTATACATATAATTTTATTGGTGAACAAAAATCTGATTTAATCAAATCAATGTATGCAGGAGAACGCTATAATGTAGTTCCTGATGAATGCCAAGCTGAATTAAACATAGATTTGGAAAAAGAATTTAAAGAATATCTTTTGAAAAACAATTATTTAGGTAAAGTAGAAGATAATAAATATACTATTTTTGGTAGAAACGCTCACGCAGCTACCCCACAAGCAGGAGTAAATGCAATTAGTTTGATGGTTGGATTTTTAAAAAATCATACAGAAGTTCCTTTTATTCGTATGTTAGATAAATATCTTACATTTGATCATTACGGAAATAAATTAGGGTTAAGTTGTTATGATAAAGAAATGAAAGAATTGACAAACAATATTGGCTTTATTAAATACGATGGATTAAAAGTAGATATTGGATGTAATATTCGTTATCCAAGAAACTATGATTTTATTTCTGGTGAAATAAAAATGAAAGAAGCAGCTAAAGAATATGACTTGGAATATAAATTAGATGCTAATAGCATTCCTCATTATGTATCTCCAAAAGAACCTTTAATTAAAGAGTTACATAGTGCATATAAAAAATATACTAACGATGAATCATCTGAAATTATGTCAATTGGTGGAGGAACATATGCAAGACAACTTAAAAAAGCTGTAGCTTTTGGGCCTATTTTCCCTGGAGATGAAGAATTAGCGCACCAACCAAATGAAAGATTAAATATCAAAAAAATGTTGGTTGCTATTGCGATATATGCAGAAAGCATTGAACGCTTAGCTGGAGAATAATATGCGTCTTCGCAATGTTAGATATGCCAAAGAAACAATCAAAAAATATAATGATGTAGTAATTGATAGCTCAGAGATTCATAAGGGGAAATGGAACAAAATATTTCAAAACACTAACCCTATTTATTTAGAAATAGGCTGTGGAAAAGGCAAGTTCATATATGAATCAGCTTTAAAATATCCAAATATTAATTTTATAGGAATTGAAAAGTTTGACTCGGTAATAATAAGAGCTTTAGAAAAACTTATTTTTAATCCTTTACCTAATGTTAGATTAATAAGAATAGATGCGGAAAAAGTTGATGAAATATTTGATAAGTCTGAAATAGATTTAATATATTTAAATTTTTCTGATCCTTGGCCTAAGAAACGCCAAATAAAAAGAAGATTGACAAGTATTAGGTTCTTAAAGAAATATGAAAATATTCTTAAAGAAAATAGCTGTATTAAAATGAAAACAGATAATTTCAATCTATTTCAATACTCATTAATGCAGTTTAATAATCACAAGAGTTTCTATATAAAAGATATAAATTTAAATTTATATAAAAGTCTTCCTAAAGACAATATTCAAACAGAATTTGAACAACGTTTTGCAGGAAAAGGGAATTTAATTTTCTATTTAAAAGCTATATATAAAGGAGATTTTGATGAAAAAATATTATAAAGATTTGGTTTCAATTCCAGGAGTTTCATCTCATGAAAAATATGTAAGAGCTTATATGAAAAAATATTTAGAACCAAATTCTGAAGAGATTGTTTATGATAATTTAGGATCTATCTTTGGAGGAATTAACTTAGATAAAGATGGACCTACTGTTATGTTAGCTGGACATATGGATGAAGTTGGAGCTATGGTTGAAGAAATTACTAAAAGAGGATTAATAAAAATGATTTCTATAGGGTCAATTAATTCTGTAGTAATGATTTCTCAACATATGGATATTATTTTAGATGATGGAAGTAAAGTTCCTGGTGTAGTTGGAGCTAAGCCACCTCATTTGTTAAGAGATAATGTTTCAAAACAAGTATCTAGCTTTGATGATTTTTTCTTGGATATTGGAGCTGATAATAAGGAACACGCCTGTGAATTAGGAGTGAGAATTGGTCAACAAGTCGTTTTTAGAAATAACTATACTGAATCCGCTGACGGTAAAAAAATATTTTCAAAAGCTTGGGATAATCGCTTTGGTTGTGCAATGGCACTTGATATTCTAGAAACAGTAAATAAAAATGAATTACCATGTAAATTTTATGCTGGAGCTAATGTACAAGAAGAGGTAGGGTTAAGAGGAGCTAAGACTTCATCATTTAAAATAAAACCAGATATATTTATCGCGGTAGATTGTTCGCCTTGTCAAGATACATTTGATGGCAGTGATGTTGGTGGATCATTAGGAAAAGGATTTATGATTCGTTTTTATGATCCAAGAGCTTTGCTGCATCAAGGAATGAAACGCTTTATCGAAGAAACAGCTAAAAAAAATAACATTCCATTTCAATATTATAAATCTCTTGGAGGAACTGACGCAGCTGCTGTGCAGTTATCTCGTGAAGGTGTTATAGTATGTACGATTGGAATGCCCGCAAGATATATTCATTCTACAACTTCTATTATTCATAAAGACGATTATTTAGCTGTAAAAAATATAATACTTGCAATGCTAAAAGAATTAGATTTTAATAAAATAAACGAAATCAAAGAAAATGTTTAACTTTTAAAATAAAACTTATGAGACCACTTAAGTGGCTTGGAAAGGGAAATTTTTATGGCAACTAAAAACACTTTAACAAAACGCGAACGCACTCGCGAAATAACTTTACTTGCAATGTTTATTGCGATTATAGTAATTATGGCATTTGTACCTTGGTTGGGATTTATTCCGGTTTTTGGAGTATCAGCTACTATTATTCATATTCCAGTACTTATCGGAGGAATCTTATTAGGAAGAAAACCAGCTATTATTTTAGCTACTGCTTTTGGTGTAGTTTCACTGATTAGAGGAGCTATGAGCGGGGGATTTGATTTTATTTTCATTTTCCCATGGGTTTCTATCTTACCAAGATTTTTATTTGGACTTGCAATTTATGATGTATATCGATTTTTTTCTAAAATAATCAAACAACGCATTATAGCAATTGCAGTAAGTTTTTTCATATTATCCCTATTGCATTCTATTTTGGTATTGCCAATGATGGTTGCGACATTTCCAATGATTATAAGCAATGCAAATTTCTCTAGTATAGTAGGAGGAGAAGTGCTTACATTAATGCAAGGTACAGATTCTTTAAGTCTAGCTTTAAAATTGATTTGGGGAGTATTAATTACTAATGGAATAATTGAAGCTGCTTTAGCTGCGGTTATTGGTAGTATTGTGGCTGATAGATTGTTTGCTTATCTTAAATTTAATAACAGTAATTCTTTATTAACAGAGTGAGGTATTGATTATGAAAGCAGTTATAGATATTGGAAATACAACTATAGCTATAGGTTTAACAAATGATGGGTTATCTATTGATAAGGTCTATCGCTTAAATACAGAAAAGAATCGTTCCTATGATGAATACAGTGTTTTATTAAAAGAATTCTTACCTCCTTGTGAAGAAGCTATAATCTCTTCAGTAGTACCGGAGTTAAATGAGGTATTTAGAGAGTTTTTCCAACAAAACTGTAATATTATACCTTTGTTTTTAGGTCAAGGATTAAAAACAGGTATCCAAATTATTGTCGATAACCCAAAAGAAGTTGGAGCTGATTTAATAGGAAATTCAGTAGCTGCTAGTAATCTATATGATGAAACCTGTCTAATTATAGATTTAGGTACAGCGACAACTTTTACCTATATAGAAAAAAAGACCTTAAAGGGCGTAATAATATCTACAGGACTTACAACTAGTAAAAATGCTTTGATTAATAAGGCTTCTTTGTTATCACAGATAGAATTATTACCACCTAAAAAAATGTTAGGTACCAATTCAGTTGATGCAGTCAAATCAGGGCTTCTATATGGACATGCATCAATGATAGATGGAATCATTCAAAGAGTTAAAAAACTTTTAAATAAAAAAGACCTAACTGTTATTTTAACTGGAGGTCATGCTAAAGTGATTTATCCTCTTACAACTGAGAAAATGATTTTAGATGATTCTTTGATACTTAAGGGGTTATTAATACTCTTAAATAAGAATCATTAATATTAGATAGAAGGTAAAATGCACAAGGTTTGTGCATTTTTCTTCATGATATGATACAATATATGGTGGTGAATTAATGAAAAAATTATTATTAATAGACGCAAGTAATTTATTATTTAGATCATATTATGCAACAGCTTATACAGGTAATTTAATGCAAAACAAAGATGGATTATATACTAATGGAATCTATGGTTTTGCCTATGCAATGAAAAAATTATTATCTGATGAATTTACTCATGTTTTAGTTGCACTAGATCCGAAAGGAAAAACTCATCGCCATATAGAATATCCTGAATATAAAGGAACGAGAAAGGAAACACCAAAAGAATTAATTATGCAATTTCCTTTGATGGAAGAGTACCTAAATGCCTTAGGAGTATATTATTACCAAAAAGATTTATATGAAGCGGATGATATTATAGGATATGCAGCAGTACATTTTAAAAATGAATTTGATGAAATTACTATCTATAGTAACGACCATGATTTAATGCAATTATTAGATGAAAACATAAATCAAATAGTCTCAAGAAAAGGTTTAAAAGAAATTGAAATATTTACTCCGAAACACTTAAAAGAAAAAATGGGTATTACCCCAAAACAGATAACTGATTATAAAGGTTTAGTAGGTGATGCATCGGATAATATACCTGGAATACCAGGAGTAGGACCTAAAACAGCTTCTAAATTATTAGAAAAATATCATGATTTAGAAAACTTATATGATCATACTTTTGAATTAAAGGGAAAGCTTAAAGAAAGAATCGAAAAAAATAGAGAAATTGCTTTTTTCTCAAAAAAACTAGCCACAATAGTTACTGATTTTAATAATGATATTAAAATAGAAAAAACAAAATATAATGGTTATGATAAAGATAAACTAATTCAATTTTATCAAAAAATGAATTTTCATTCGTTCATTAAAAATCTTGAAGGAAATGCAAAAAAGGATAAAGTTGATTATGTTATAATTAAGAAACCAGAAGAAATAAAAGTGATACTAGACAATCATTGTTTTTTACATTTAGAATTGTTTGGACAAAATTATCATACAGCAAAACCTTTAGGATTCGGACTTATTTTTTCAAAAATACTTTACTTTATCCCTTTTGATATAGCTATTAATAGTGAAAGTTTTATTAATTTTTTAGAATCTGATAAATATAAAAAATCTGTATATGATTTAAAGGCAACCAAAGTAAATCTTCTTTGGAATAATATTAAAATAAGAGGAATAGAATATGACCTGTTATTGGCTGCTTATTTGAAAAATTCAAGTGTAAATCAAAATGAGTTTAGAGAAGTAGTTGAATCCTATGATTACTATGATGTTTCATTTGATGAACAAGTTTATGGAAAAGGAGCTAAATATCATCTACCAGAAAAAGATATATATATTCAACATATTATATCTAAAGTAAACGCAATAGCTAAAACAAAATCAGAAGCTATTAAGATACTTAAAGAGCTTAATCAAGAAAAATTATTATATGATATAGAAATACCTTTAGCTGAAACCCTTTCTGAAATGGAATTTCAAGGTATATGTATTGATAATGCAAGCCTTGAAGAATTTGGGTTAAATTTAAAATCAAAAATCAAAGAATCTGAGGAATTAATATATGCTTTAGCTGGAGAATCATTTAATATTAGTAGTCCTAAGCAATTAGGAGTCATTCTGTTTGAAAAACTTGGGTTGCCAATATATAAAAAAACAAAAACTGGATATTCAACTGATATCAGTGTTTTAACGAAACTTTCAGGATTCAATCCTATTATAGGAGCTATTATTGATTATAGAACCTATACTAAATTATATTCAACATACTATGAAGGCTTTAAACAAGCATTGCTTTTAAAAAATGATAATAAAATTCATACAATGTACCAACAAGCTCTAACAAAAACAGGGAGATTATCTTCGAAAGAACCTAATTTACAAAATATTCCTATTAGAAGTGAAGAAGGAAGATTAATCCGTAAGGTATTTATTTCTAGCAAAGAAAATATATTATTATCATTTGATTATTCACAGATTGAACTTCGTGTTTTAGCTGAGATGGGAGAAGTTAGTAATTTAAAAAAAGCATTTTCGGAAAATAAAGATATTCATGAAGAAACAGCTAAATTAATATTTAAAAAAGCTTTTATTTCAAAAAATGAACGTTCAATAGCTAAGACAATTAATTTCAGTATAATTTATGGTAAAACGCCTTGGGGATTATCTGAAGATTTACATATTTCTTTAAAGAAATCTAAAGAATTTATTGATAATTATTACGTAAATTATCCTGAAATAAAAACATTTATGGAAGAAAAACAAGAATTTGCCAAGAAAAATGGTTATGTTTTAACTAAATTCAATCGTATTATTTATATAAATGAAATCAATTCTCGAAACTATCAGACAAGAGAATTTGGTAAACGCATTTCAATGAACGCTCCTATTCAAGGAACTGCAGCTGATATTTTAAAAATAGCGATGGTAAAAATAGCTAGAACATTTAAAGAAAAACATTTAAAATCAAAAATGATTTTACAAATTCATGATGAAATTGTTCTAGATGTATCTTTAGATGAAGAAAAAGAAGTAACTAAAATAGTAAAAGAAATCATGGAAAATTCTGTGGATTTTAATACGAAATTAATAGCTAATTATTCATCAGGCAAAAATTTATATGAGGTGAAATAGTGCCAGAACTTCCAGAAGTAGAAACAATTAGACTCACATTAAAAAAATTAATAACAGGAAAAAAAGTCACAGATATTACTGTTTATTATGATAAAATCATCAAAATGAAATCTGTAATTGACTTTAAAAAAGCTATTATTGGTCAAGAGATAAGAGGCATACGTAGAATTGGTAAATACCTCCTTTTTGACTTTGAAAGTACTACGTTAATCACTCATTTGCGAATGGAAGGCAAGTTCTTTATTAGAAATAATATGAATGAACTAACAAAACACGAACATATTATTTTTCATTTAAATAATGGCAAGTTTTTGACCTACCACGATGTTAGAAAATTTGGGACAATGAATATTGTAGATTTACATAAAGAATTTACTTTAAAAAGCATACATGAACTAGGTTTAGAAGCTAATAATCCAAAATTAAAGGCCAAAGATTTATATTTAAAAATTAAAAATTCTAATAGACCAATTAAATCTATTTTATTAAATCAAAAGATAATATCAGGTTTAGGGAACATCTATGTAGATGAAACCTTATATCGCTCTAGGATTAATCCTATGACTAAGGGTAAATTTATTAATATTTATCAAGTTAAAAAAATAATAGATTCGGCTAGATATGTATTAAATCATGCTATCAGTTTAGGTGGAACTACCATAAGAACTTATCAATCTAGTTTAGGTGTAGATGGAAGGTTTCAAAACGAATTAAGAGTACATACATTAGTTAATCAACACTGTAAGGTTTGTCATGATATAATTCTAAAAACAAGAGTTGGAGGTAGAGGAACTTATTACTGTCCGACATGTCAGGGTATAGAAAACACTTTAATTCTTGGCTTGACTGGAGGTATCGCAAGTGGTAAAAGTGAAGTAGCTAAATATTTTAAAAACAATGGCGTTATGATTTTAGATGCAGATAAGATTTACAAAAATCTACTAAAAACAAATAAAATAATGTATAATGAAATTGTAAAAAACTTTGGGGAAGATATAATAGTTGATAACGAAATAAATCGTAGAAATTTAGCTAAAATTATTTTTAATGATTCTAAAAAACGCGAATTGTTAGACCAAATAACACATCCGTTTATTATAGAAGAATTTAAAAAGAGCATTAAAAAATATCAAGAATTAGGAAATAATATAATAGTTTTAGATATTCCATTATTATTTGAAGCTAATTTAGAATATCTTACAAACTTAGTTATTTTAGTATATGTAGATAAATTGACTCAACTTAAAAGACTTATGTATCGAGATTCGCTTAATGAATCAGATGCAAACCAAAGGATAAATTCACAGATTGCTTTATTTGATAAACGCAGTTTTTCTGATATTATAATAGATAATTCAGCTTCAATTAATCAAACCAAAAAACAATTTGAGATTATTTTTAAGAATCTAAGGAGTGAGAAAAATGTCAGTTAAGAGTTTTTTTGCAGCTAGCTGCGAAACTAGAGAATTACATGTTGATCCTGAATTGAGAACGAGATATTATCGCAATAATTTTAAACAGGTAGTTGAAGGGATAAGAAAATTGGCGAAGCAAAATAAAATGATAGTAAAGGAAGTCAATGAAATTCATAAAGAAATTTATCTGATTGGAAATGGGTTTGATTGTATTGTTACAGTTAGTCAAATGACTCCAATTGAAGCTGGCATTGATTTCAAGGTTAATTTTTTTTCATCAATGGGATTCAATCGGCCTAAGAAAAAAACTGTAAAATTCTACCAAGATTTAAAAAGAATTTTAACTTTCAAAGGTATTTCATTACACCCATAAGGAGATTAAATTGGAAACATTAAGAAGAAGTGATACATTCATAGTTTCAGGAGAAGGTTTTTGTTCTAGCATAGATTATCAGGTGTTAACCTTGTTATATCAACCGATTATAGGAGATTCCGCTTTTACTTTATATCTTGTTTTAATGAATTTAATGGATCGTCAATCACTTATATCTGAAGAATATTTTCATTCAGATTTAGAATCATTGTTAAATAGAAAAGTAGAATTCATTGAAAAAGATAGATATAAATTAGAAGCAATAGGGTTATTAGTAACTTTTTTTGCTGGAGATAATTTTACTTATGAAATAAAATTACCACTTAGTGCTAGAGGATTTATCAATGATGGTATTTTAGGGCAATATCTTATTTCATCAATAACTAAAAAAAGATTTAAAAAAATCTTAAAAATATTTAAAATCATAAGGCCTAATAAAAAACAAAAATATAATGTTTCAAAAGCATTTAATGAAGTTTTCTCTTCAATTAAAAATACTGAAAATATCTATGAAGGTAATTTAATATCTGGAGAAAAGAATAGATTTATCTCATTAAATAAATATGACTTTAATTGGAGATTATTTATCGATAGTTTACCAAAAGATTTAATTGATATTAATAATTTAACAGAGGCTATTAAACGCAAAGTAGAGAGTTTAAGCTATGTATATGGATTAAATGAATTACAAATGAAAGATGTGTTGATTAAGTCTTTAGATGAATTTAATAATGTTAATATAGTAAATTTATCAAAAAATGCTAGATATGAATTTGAAAGTGATGTTCAAATAAATAATAAAAATAAAACCATTGAAAAACCTGTAGATAAAAATATCTCAAAAGATCCAGTGGAGTACTTTAAAACTGTATCTCCTATTCAACTTTTAGAAGAAATGGGAGAAGGAATGGTTTCTTCAGCTGACCTTAGAATAGTTGAAAGACTTATTGATGAAGTTGGATTGTCTCCATCAGTTGTGAATGTACTATTAGCTTATATAGCTAAAACTAAAGATGGAGTACTACCTGGATATGCTTATTTTCAAAAAGTAGGGAACTCTTGGAAAAGAAATCAAATTAATTCTGTAGAAATAGCTATGGATTATGTGAAACATCTAAGTTTAATGAGAAATAACAAGAAATCCAATTATAATAATATAAATAAACCAAATGATGTAGAAATAGATTGGCTTGAAGAGT
>Ga0190303_1000207_pt1 | contig 24022 bp, 26 predicted proteins | sample 48700701_MG_FD_161672 | JGI IMG/M metagenome (GOLD analysis project Ga0190303, IMG submission 161672) | Hydrothermal vent sediment bacterial communities from Southern Trench, Guaymas Basin, Mexico - 4870-07-0-1_MG | ecosystem: Environmental > Aquatic > Marine > Hydrothermal vents > Sediment ... | reverse complement strand
TTCCCTTTTCCTTTTTCCTTTATATTATGTAATTTTTCTTTTAATCCCATAATTATCCTATTTCTTTTAACATTAAGTCTAAGCCCTTTCTTATAATCTCTTGATGTGGTTGTTTAGAAACACACACAAATTCAGTTAAAGCAAAATCTTCAGGTGCTACTTCATACATTCCCAATTGTTCCATTTCATCTAAATCTTTATACATACAAGATTTTAACAGTTGCATTGGGAAAATATCTAAAGGAAAAACCTCTTCATAATTACCCGTTACTACAAATGCTCTATGTTCACCATTTGTATTTGTGTTTAAATCAAACTTTTTATTTGGAAATAACCACGAAAAAGTTAAAGCTCTTGTTGTTGAAATTTTATTGAAAACTGGCATTGTCCATCCAAAAAACTCATAGTCATTCCCTTCTGGGATTACTGACACCATATTATCATAATATCCTAAAGTTCCTTTTAATCCTTGGTTGGTTCCTGTTAAAACGTTTCCACTAATAATTCTGTGTTCTCCATCGTTCAATTTCCCTTCAACAATTGAAACTGTTGTTGCTCCAATTTTAGTTTTGTAATATTTAGGTGCTGATACAGAAGAACCTACTAAAGCTATAATACGCTCCGCATTAAACTTACCTGTTAATAACAACTCTCCAATAATTACTAAATCTTGAGGAGTAATAGTCCAAACAACTTCACCTTTATTTATAGGGTCTATTTTAGCAATTTGAGTTCCAACATTCCCTGAAGGATGCGGACCAGAAACTTTATGCAATGTAATATCACTTAAACCTGCAAGTTGTGAGTTTGATTTTTTTCCAACGGAAACGTGAACTTCACCAGGTGTTAATTTACTTAATGCAGTAACTGCTGCTTGCAATTCACTTTCTTTATCTGCCAATACATAATCATAATCAGCTGCTAAAGGAGCACTTGCATACGCAGAAATAAAAATTGCTTTAGGTGTTTTTTCCGGATCTGCAATTACAGCATAAGGTCGTTGCATAATAAATGGCCAACAACCTGTCGCTAATAAATGACTTTTAATAGCATCATCTTTCATTGTTTTTGGGTCTTTCACTCCAAAATCAACAAATTGTTGTTCACTATCAGCTTGGATTTTTATGGCCAATAATTTTCTTTTTTCACCACGTATAATATCAACTATTTCGCCACTAACTGGCGAAACAAATTTCATATCTTCATTAGCTTTGTTATAAAGAACAGTATCTCCTGCTTTTAACTTTGCGCCAACTTTTATTGATAATTTTGGAATAATACTGTGGAAATCTTCGGGTTTTAATGTGAATACATTACTAGATATAGCTTTTTGTGTAACTGTCTCGGCTTTGCCCTTCAGCTTAATATCTAACCCCTTTTTAATTCGAATGTCCTGTGACATATATTGAGTTTATTTAATTGTCTTATAAAACGGAGCAAAAATAGCAATTTCTAGTATAATTTTTCTGTTTTTTAACAATTATTTCTGTAACATTTATCATCCTTCTTAATCAATTTTAGTTTTAGTACTTTTACGCGTGCCTTTTTGGTATAAATTTTGTTTATTAACAACAAAACATCTCAAATTTATTTTGAAAAAATATTTTTTCTTTTTCAGCTTCATTTATTTCATTCAATTTAGTTACTCCCAAACTAATTTTACTGAACCCAATTATATTAAAACCATCATTTTTAAACCCGCAGCTTTAAACACGTATGCTCCAATAATAAAGCTTGGAGAAAGAATTAACCTTTCATTTGATGATTTAAATGCTGATGAACACGATTATACTTACAAAATTGAACACTGTACATTAAATTGGGAGGTTTCTAATTTATCTGAATCAGAATTTGTAAACGGTTATGCAGAAGACAGAATTAGAGATTATGAGAATTCATTTAATACATTACAACCATATACAAATTATACGCTAACAATTCCTAATGAAGACACTCGACTAAAAATTTCTGGAAATTATATGTTGTCTGTTTTAAATGAGGAAGAGGAAGTAGTTATTAAACGCCACTTTGTAGTTTACGAACCTAAAGTAACTGTTGGTGTTTCTGTTTATAAAAGCCGAGATATCTCTACAATTAACACCAAACAATCTGTAGAGTTTATCATCAATCATCCAAATTATAGAATTAACAATCCTGGTGAAGAAATAAAGCCTATTATTCTTCAAAATAACAATTGGCAAACAGCAATTATTGGTCTAAAACCGCTGTTTTATAGAGGTACACAACTCTTGTATAAGTACAATAAAGAAACTAGTTTTTGGGCGGGTAACGAATTTTTATTTTTCGATTCAAAAGACATCAGAAGTTCAACATTGAATATAGCGGGTGTAGAACTCGGCAGGGAATTATATCACACCTATTTATACACCAACGAAGAACGAATAGACTTGCCTTATACACTATTTCCAGATGTTAATGGAAATTTTATTGTCAGAACACTCAGTGGTCAAAATAATAATACTGATGCAGATTATAGTTGGGTGCATTTTTCACTAAAAACACTTGAAAACTTAGAAGGGAAAGAACTATATATTAGTGGTAATTTTAACAATTGGCAACTAAACGATTTAAATAAACTTGAGTATAATAATGATAGTGGTTTGTATGAAACAACTTTACTCGTAAAACAAGGATTCTACAATTATCAATATATTACTAAAAATAAAGAAGGAATCATAAGCAATCACGATATTGATGGGTCTTTTTACCAAACCGAAAACGATTATACAGTACTCGTTTACTACAAAAAATTTGGGAGTAGATACACCAAAGTTATTGGTGTTGGTTTTGGTAATTCAGAAAAAATTAATAATTAATTACTATATTTAACCCGTAAATTTAAGTAGTAAGTTACTATGGTACAACAAGTAACAAATGGCATAAAAATATCTGTAACGTCTAATTTCGAAGGAACTAATTATCGAAATTACAAGTTGTATTATGCGTTTAGTTATCAGGTTACAATAGAAAACCAAAGTAACGAAACAGTTCAACTTTTAGAACGTCATTGGAAAATTTTTGATTCGTTAAACAACACTGAAATTGTTGAAGGGTCTGGTGTAATTGGTAAAAAACCAATTTTAAAGCCTTCACAAATTCACACGTATACATCAAACTGCTTTTTAACCTCACCTATTGGTGCTATGAAAGGTTTTTATAATATGGTGAATTTTGCAACTACAAAAACTTTTAAAGTTCACATTCCTGCATTTCAATTAATGGTTTCAAATATTCATAATTAATAATGAAATTTAAACTTGTAAAATTTAAACCAAAAAAAGTAACCCAAATTAAAGGGCTAGAATGTTTAAATTGTAAGCAACCTCTAATAGGTACAGAAAATTTCTGTTCATATTGTGGACAAAAAAACACTACTAAAAAACTAACTCTTAACAATTTTATAAGTAATATATTTTCTGGATTTACCTCTTACGATTCTCGCTTTTGGAAAACTTTTATTCCGCTTTTAACAAAACCTGGTAAAGTTTCTAAAGATTATGTTGAAGGAAAAAGAGCTCGGTTTGTAAACCCTTTTCAACTCTATTTAAATGTTTCTATTCTCTTCTTTTTATTGTTAGGAATTACAACTAAAATAGATGAAAATAAAAACCCTGTAACTAATATTATTGAGAACACTAAAAATTTAGATTCATTAACTCAAAAAGGAACAAGACAATTAGATTCTATTCTTACAAATGCTCAAAAACAACTTATAAAAAACAACCCTAAAGATTCAACTAAAACAAAAGTAATTACAGATTTAAGTGAGGCATTTAAACTTATTGAGAAAGAAAGCAACCAATCTAAAAAAGAATTTACTTTAAATATGTTGTCTGATTCTATTAGTAATTCTAGTGGTTTTTTAAACAAAATTCAAAAATTCATTAATTACCATAAAAAATTTCCTAAATACTCAAATCTACAAGCATTAGATAGTTTGGGCTTCGAAAAAACGTTTGGGAACAAATTTTACTATCAGCAAGTTATAAACATTACAAAAAACATAAAACAAGTCCAATCAGATGGGGGGAAAAGTTATTTTAAAACACTTACCTCTTATATTTCAATTTCTCTTTTTGTTTTTCTTCCAATTTTTACACTGTTTTTAAAAGCAGTGTACTTTAGAAGAAAATATACATACATGGAGCATTTGGTTTTTGTTTTTCATACACAAACTGTTATATTTTTACTTTTTGTGATTTATTATTTATTGAACTTATTTCTAGAAATGGGATCTACTTGGTGGGTAATTATTCTACTCTTTTTACTGTATTTATATAAGGCGCTACGTCATTTTTATCAACAAGGAAGAATTAAAACAATTGTTAAATTTATAATCTTAAATAACTTTTATTTATTCTTAGGATTTATTGGATTTGTAATAGTATCGGTACTTTCATTTATAGTTGGTTAAAATGTAGAAAGTGTTTTTGCTTTATGCACTACATCTTCATACAACATTTCAAGAGTTGCATCTTCTTTTTTTACTGAAGTAATACTAACAGTTTCAACATAAGAACGCTTCATTAAAACCGATTGCTCTTTATCCCCAATTTCTGAATGATGAAATTTTAAAATAGTTGAAGAAGTAAACTCATTTGAAGCAATCCAATCTTCAAACCATTGTTTACGAGTCTCTTTCATTTCATTTTTATACAATGTAGAAGAAGACCAAATTTTAGGAGTATTCTCTAATTTTGTGAAGTGTATTTTAATCTCATCCCAAATTAATTCATACAAATCCAACTTTGTATCATTCCAATCAACAATTACCATAGTAAAAGGTTCAATTCCATCTAAATTTAGATGTTCTATATATTTATTAAATGTAGCCGTTTTCAAAATTTCTTTAGCAATTACACCTCTGCTTTTTTTGTAAGAATCTCTCTTTATATGATTTACAAAACCTCCATTTAAAACACAAACCAATCTGTTTTTAGAGCTTGTTCCAATCCAAGTTCCACCTGCCGTTTTATCCTTTGGGAATAGCATCTCTACACCATTTTCATGATACTTTTTTGGCGCTAGTGTTTCTCTTAATCGTTGTTCATCTCTATTCGATGTTAAAATGAAATTATTTTTTACTAAAGGAAGAAAAGTAACGGTACACATGCTATTAAAATTTGAATATTGAGTATTAGTTTGTCGCAAAAAAAGTGATTCCTATTTTGTAACTTTGACACGCAAATTTAAACAGAAAAACCTTTAAAAAATAATATAATGGCTTCAGGATTTTACAAAGTACCAAAAGCAGTTAATGAGCCCGTAAATTCATACGCACCGGGAACTCCAGAACGTAAAGCTTTATTAGATACGTACAAAAAAATGTACAATGAGCAAGTTGATATTCCTTTTTATATTGGCGGCAAAGAATATAGAACAGGAAACACTGTAGATATTCATCCTCCACATGACCATAAACATACTGTTGGGAAATATCATACTGCTGAAAAAAAGCATATAGAATTGGCTGTTGAAAAAGCTGTTGAAGCTCGTGTAAAATGGGCTGCAACAAGTTGGGAACACAGAGCTGCAATTTTCTTAAAAGCTGCTGATTTATTAGCCGGACCTTTCCGCTACAAAATGAATGCTGCAACTATGATTGCACAGTCTAAAAACGTTATGCAAGCAGAAATTGATGCTGCTTGTGAACTAATAGATTTTTTACGTTTTAACGTAGAATTTATGACTGAGATTTACAGCAATCAACCACAATCTTCTCCTGGTATTTGGAACCGTATGGAATACCGTCCGTTAGAAGGTTTTGTATATGCAATTACACCATTTAATTTTACTGCAATTGCTGGTAATTTACCTGCAGCGCCTGCAATGATGGGGAATGTAATCATTTGGAAACCTGCAAGATCTCAGGTGTATTCTGCACAAGTAATTATGGAGTTATTTAAAGCAGCTGGTTTACCTGATGGTGTTATTAATATGGTTACAGGTAATTCGGCTACTATTACAGACGTTTTATTAAATAGTCCAGATTTTTCTGGTGTTCACTTTACTGGATCTACACCCGTATTTAATAGTTTTTGGGAAACTATTGGTAAAAACATGAATAATTATAAAACATACCCAAGAATTGTTGGTGAAACTGGTGGGAAAGATTTTATTTGGGCACATCCTTCGGCAAATGCAAAAGAAGTTGCTACAGGAATATCAAGAGGTGCATTTGAATATCAAGGTCAAAAATGTTCTGCTGCTTCAAGAGCATATTTACCAAAAAGCTTGTGGGCAGATATTAAAACAGCTGTTTTAAATGATGTAAAATCGTTTAAAATGGGAACTCCTGAAGATCCTTCAAACTTTATTAATGCAGTAATTGATGATAGAGCCTTCAAAAAATTATCAGGTTATATTGAAGAAGCAAAACAAGATGCTGATGCTGAAATTATTGCTGGTGGTGGTTATGATGATTCTGTAGGATATTTTATTGAGCCAACAATAATTGTAACTACAAATCCACAATACAAAACAATGGTTAATGAATTGTTTGGTCCAATTATGACTATCTTTATATACGAAGATGATCAGTGGGAAGAAATGTTAGATGTTGTTGATAAAACAAGTGAATTTGCATTAACTGGAGCAATTTTTAGTGGTGACCGTTATGTTATTGATATAGCAACTAACAAACTAGAAAATGCTGCTGGTAATTTTTATATAAATGATAAACCTACTGGTGCTGTTGTTGGACAACAACCATTTGGCGGAGCTAGGGGATCAGGAACTAATGACAAAGCTGGCTCTGTTTGGAATTTATTACGCTGGGTAAGCAACCGTACTATTAAAGAAACGTTTGTAACACCTACAGATTACAGATACCCTTTCTTAGGAGAATAATCATAATACATATACAATTAAAAAACTCGCCAATTGGCGAGTTTTTTAACGAATATTTTTAATTATTTACTATCCTTTTTCTAGTTTATCTGCATCTGGTAACAACCCTACTAATTCTTGAGGGTTATGAATTAGAACAGGTATATGTTGAGGACATATATAAAATTCACTCTTTTGATAATAAAATTTAGTAACAGGTGTTTCATCAGATGTTTTTTTACACACTAAACACGCTCTATCTTTGCTCATAATTTATTGTTTTTATAAAAGACAAAATTACCTTTTATTAGTTATTTAAATGCTAACAAATGTCATACTTTCAGTTTTTTTTAAGCTTCTCAAAATATATTTACAACTTTTATGCAAACACATCGTTACACTTTAAAGTATTACTAATCGTAAATAATGAAAAAACTATTTATTTTATTCTCTTTAATTTTGTTCTCTGCAACTATTTTAAAAGCTCAAAACACAGCACATAAGGATTGGGATTTTCTTGATAAACAAATTAAAAGAGCACATTGGAGTTGGCAAAATTACGCACTAAAAAGTGAATTAGAACAAGATGCTTATTTAGATTTTTGTGCTAATAAATCTATTTCAGACATTTATATGTATTGTATACCTACATGGAAAAATGAAACACTTCAAAAAGGCGAAATTGCATCCGAAGAAAATCAGGAAAAAATAGCAAATTTCATAAAAAAAGCAAACAACAGAGGTGTAAAAGTTTGGGGATTGTATTATAGTTTTTTAAAACCTTTGTTTAAATCTAATGGCGAACCAGATTTAAGAGCTTCAGGCAGACAAAAACACTCTATTAATTATATGGGTGATACAGATAATAAAGAACATTTAATTGCAGCAAAAACTATTATGGATGCAATTGCTAAGTTTAACTTAAAATATCCTAAAAATGGTTTTCACGGTGTACAATTTGACCAAGAACCTAGAAGTAAAGAATATTTAGCCCCTTATTTAGATTATTGTAAAGCAGCTACCAAAAGAACAAAATATTGGAATAAAATATTAAAGAAAAATAATGCTAGAACCTTTGTACATTCTGCTGCACTGAGACCAAGTTGGGTGAGCCGTATTAAAGTTAAATGGAACGGCTCAACTAATTATGTAGCCTACCATTACATGAAATTTTCTAAACATGGTGCTTTAATGAACTATACAAGTAACAACAGTAGGTTTATTAAAGTAGGAACTACATTACTTAAATGGGCTGAAGATTTTAATGGCAATAAATTTGTTTCAATTGGTGTTGAAACTGATAATATTGTTGGTAGATGGAAAACCGCCATTGATGAAACTTATTATGATGAAATTGCTAAAGAAGCAGACAGCACAAGGTTTAATAAATTTGAAGCTGATTTAACAAAAGCAGAAGAACAGTTTTTAAAATTTAAATCGTACGATAGAATTGCCATTCACGCTGCTGGATACATTGAACATTGGTTTGATGGTAATCGTGATTTTAAGATTATTGGAAGAGCTCCAAAAAATACAACTTTTGCTAATTTAAAAGACAGTGCATCTCCAAATCCAATTATTACTAATAGATAGTTAATTCTTTTTAGACTTGGTTGGCTTATATTTTAAAGGAATATGAACCACTTTTTTAGTTTCAAAAAAATCTTCTTCAAAAAAATCTATTAAATTAAATTGAGTCGCTTTTGGGAAGTTTTTCAATTCTTCCGTTAAATCACCACCTTTTAAATATAAAATTCCGTTTTTTAAGTCGTGGCGTTGTTTTTTTACAACCTTGGTTTTTACCCATTTTGCAAAATCATCCATTTTGGTAACAGCTCTACTTACAATAAAATCAAATTCTCCTTTCACATTTTCGGCTCTAATGTGTTCTGATTTTACATTTTTTAAACCAAGTGCTGTAACAACTTCATTTACTACTTTTATTTTTTTACCTATAGAATCTACCAAGTAAAAGTTAGTTTCTGGAAATAATATAGCTAATGGAATTCCTGGAAAACCACCGCCAGTACCAACATCTAACACAGATGCTTTAGGTTGAAATGACTGAACTTTTGCAATTCCTAATGAATGTAATACGTGACGAATGTATAATTCTTCAATATCTTTTCTTGAAATTACGTTAATTTGAGCATTCCACTCGCTGTACAACTCTTTTAACTTAGAGAATTGATTTATTTGAGTTTCAGATAAATTAGAAAAGTGGTTTAGTAGTAGTTCCATGTGTAAATATTGTGGACGTAAAATTACTTCTTTCTAAATTAAATTAACAACTTTTGATAAAATGTTATATTTTTTGTAAAATTTCTTCTTCAGAATAGAATTGGTGTAATTTTGGCATGTATATTTGTTATATATAACTATAATTATGATTAACAAGACAATACATTTTTCTAGAATTGACAAAGCGAAATTCTTTAAAACGCTAAACAAAAGAGTTAATTCTTACTTTAAAGAAAACCAAATTAAACGAACTGGTAATTGGAAGTTATATTCTAAAGCTATAATAATGTTTGCTGTATTTTTAGTGCCATTAGTTTTAATTTTAACGGTTTCTATGCCACAATGGGTTTTACTTTTATTAACAGTTGTTATTGGAATTGGAATGGCTGGAGTTGGAATGAACGTAATGCACGATAGTAATCACGAATCTTTTTCGAGTAAAAAGTGGGTGAATAAATTAATGGGAAGTAGTATTTATATTTTAGCCGGAAATGTGTACAATTGGAAAGTGCAACACAATGTGTTACACCATACATTTACAAACATTCAGGGTCATGATGAAGATATTGATGCCGGTAGAATTATTCGCTTTTCTAAACACTCAAAATGGTTGAAAATTCATAAATTTCAAAAATATTATTCATTTTTATTGTATGGATTATTAACAATAAATTGGGCAATTACTACAGATTTTAAACAAATGCACAATTACTTAAAGCGTAAATTATCTTATGGTAAATTTCCAAACCCTACAACAGAATGGACTGTTTTAATAATAACTAAAATAGTGTACTACTTTTTATGGATTGTTTTACCTCTTTTAGTTTTAGACATAGCTTGGTGGAAAATATTAATCGGTTTTTTTATAATGCATTATACAGCAGGTATCATTTTAAGTGTTGTATTTCAATTAGCACATGTTGTCCCAACTACTGAAATGCCTTTGCCTGACAAAGATGGAAATTTAGAACACACCTGGGCAGTTCATCAATTATTTACTACTTCAAATTTTGCACCAAAAAATAAATTTGTTTCTTGGTATACAGGTGGTTTAAACCATCAAGTGGAACATCATATTTTCCCACATATTTCTCATGTCCATTATGGGAAAATTGCAAAAATTGTTAAGGAAACAACCTTAGAATTTAATTTACCATACAACGAATATAAAACTTTTCAAAAAGCGCTTATTGAGCACTTTAATCAATTAAAAACGTTAGGTACAAAACCTACGTACGTATAATTTTTATTTTATGAGCAACCAACTATCAGACAGAATTAACAGTTTACCTATTTCAGCAACTTTAGCAATGGCCGCTAAAGCAAGAGAATTAAAAGGGCAAGGAAAAGACATTATTAGTTTAAGTTTAGGGGAACCAGACTTTAATACACCAGATTTTATTAAAGAAGCTGCAGTACAAGCTATCCATGATAATTACACCTCATATAGCCCAGTTGATGGGTATTTAGATTTAAAACAAGCTATTTGTGATAAATTTAAACGCGATAATAATTTAGAATACCAACCAAATCAAGTGGTGGTTTCTACAGGAGCCAAACAATCTATTGCAAACATTGCAATGGTTTTATTAAACCCAGGGGACGAAGTTTTACTACCTGCACCATATTGGGTAAGTTACTCTGCAATTTCAATTTTAGCCGAAGCTACTTACAAAGAAATCCCTTCAACAATTGAAACAGATTTTAAAATTACACCTGAGCAATTAGAAGCGGCAATTACACCTAAAACCAAATTAATATTTTTTAATTCGCCAAATAATCCAAGTGGTTCAATTTATAACGAAAAAGAGTATAGAGCTTTGGCAAAAGTGTTAGAAAAATACCCAAATATTTATATTCTTTCAGATGAAATTTATGAACACATAAGCTATGGGGAACCTGTTTTTAGTTTTGCAGCCATTGAAAGTATGTACGATAGAACTATTACAGTAAACGGAGTTGCAAAAGCATTTGCCATGACTGGCTGGAGAATTGGTTACATTGGAGCTCCTGCTTGGATTGCTAAAGCTTGTAACAAAATGCAAGGACAAATAACTTCAGGGGCAAATAGTATTGCGCAACGTGCAACAATTGCTGCTTTAGAAGCACCAGTCTCTAAAATACAATATATGGTTGATGAGTTTAAAAACCGTAGAGATATGGTTTTAGAATTATTAGGTAATATTGATGGCTTTGAATTAAATATTCCAGGTGGTGCATTTTATGTTTTTCCAGATATTTCAGCCTTTTTCGGAAAAGAAATTAAAGGACATAAAATTGAAAATGCATCAAATTTTTCTATGCTTTTATTAGAAGAAGCTAACATTGCTACAGTAACTGGAGAAGCGTTTGGAGCACCTAATTGTATAAGAATATCTTATGCAGCCTCTGAAGCTCAATTACGTGAAGCTGTAAAAAGAATTAAAGAAACTTTAAGCTAAAAAACTGTATGATATAAAAAATGCCGAGCAAATTGCTCGGCATTTTTTATATCTTTTTAGTCAAATCAAAATCGTAACTCAAAGCTACTTGCAGTATATCTTCAGATATATATGTTCCTTCACTTTTTTTGAAGTAATTTCTACCATAGCCTATCCAAGCCTTAGAATTATCAAATAATTTATAACCAATATAAGCATACAAGTTATTTTGGTCAAAATCTGGTTGTGATAAACCTGATTTAAGTTTAATTCTTAATTCATTAGAAACTTTGCCTAAAATATAGTTGCTGTTTTTTAATTTAAATAAATTAAAAGTTGCAAGTATTCTATACCTAAATCTTTGAGCGTACATTGTACCATTAATAACATTTGGAGTTACTTCAGTATTAATAACATCTTTAAAACGTAATTCAAACATAAACCTATTATAAAACTTCGCTTTTTTAAAAATCGAATTTAAGGTAATGTGCTGCCAAAACCTAGTCTCATCCTTCGTAATTGAAGCATGAGTTACACCATTTGGATAGGCTCTAAAAAACAGGTGCCCTGCTCCTACGGTTACTTTTTTTGTTAACTTATAATTTAAACTAGGGCATATCAAAACAGCTTTTATATTTTCTGCAAAACCAACTCTCCTCATTTGAGAAACATTTGCAAAATATAACTTGTTAGATAATTTCACTTTGCTAATGAATGTATACCATGAGCCCGTTTCTTTTAAAAATTCTGTTTGAGATATTACATTATTCACTACCAATAAAAGGAATAAACCTATTGTTAGTTTTTTCATTTGAATACTATTAAAATTTTACTATTTGAGATTATGAAAGGACAAAGGTAAATAACTATACACTTACTAGAACTGATAAATCTCATTAAATAGGTTAAAAAAATGTATATTTATCTCTTGAAAAAATTATCTTAATGTACAGATTTATATCCCTTTTATTAATAGTCTCATTTGCAAGTTGCAACAGTCAAACAGAGAGAAAGATGACAAACAAAAAACATACAAATAACCTAATAAATGAAACAAGTCCGTATTTATTACAACATGCACATAACCCTGTAGATTGGCATGCTTGGAACAATGAAACACTAGAGCTTGCAAAAAAAGAAAATAAGTTACTGCTAATTTCAATTGGGTATTCTTCGTGTCATTGGTGCCATGTTATGGAACATGAATGTTTTGAAGATGATGAAGTTGCTGCTATAATGAATCAAAATTTTATCAATATAAAAGTTGATAGAGAAGAACGCCCTGATATTGACCAAGTTTATATGAATGCTGTACAATTAATGACTGGAAGAGGTGGTTGGCCTTTAAATTGTATTGCCTTACCTGATGGAAGACCTATTTGGGGAGGTACTTATTTTCCTAAGGAAAAATGGATAAATGCTTTAAATCAAATTGCTGAATTATATGCTAAAACGCCTAATAAAGCTATTGAATATGCTGAAAAACTAACTGAAGGAGTGAAAAATTCAGATTTAGTTACATTTAAGAAAAGTGATAGTACTGAAATCTTAAAAATTGAAGATTTAAAATCAGCTGTTACAGAATGGAAACAATATATGGATTTTGATTTAGGAGGAAGAAGAGGAGCGCCTAAATTTCCAATGCCAAATAACTATCAATTTTTATTGAGATATGCCATACAAGCAAATGATACCGAAATTTTAGACTATGTAAATACATCACTTACAAACATGGCCTTTGGAGGCATGTACGACCAAATTGGCGGTGGTTTTTCTCGTTATTCAGTAGATGAGAAATGGCACGTGCCACATTTCGAAAAAATGCTGTATGATAATGGTCAATTAGTTAGTTTATATGCTGAAGCCTATCAAGCAACCAAAAATGAGTTGTACAAAAAAACGGTATATCAAACACTAGAATTTATTGAAAGAGAGCAAACTTCAAGTGAAGGTGCGTTTTATTCATCACTAGATGCAGATAGCAATAATACAAAAGGAGAATTAGAAGAAGGAGCCTTTTATGTTTGGACAAAAGACGAATTAAAATCAATATTAAAAACCGATTTTGAGTTATTTTCAGATTATTACAATGTAAATAATTATGGTTTTTGGGAACACGATAATTATGTGCTAATTAGAAAAGGTAATACTTCTAAAATTTTAAAAAATCATGCTATTTCAATTTCTGAATTAGAAGAAAAAGTTGCCTTATGGCAAAAAATAGTACTAAAAGAAAGAGCAAAAAAAGATAGGCCAAGGTTAGATGATAAATCGTTAACCTCTTGGAATGCATTAATGCTAAAAGGATATATAAATGCGTATACTGTTTTTAATGAACAACATTTTTTAGATGTAGCCATAAAAAATGCAACTTTTATTTACAATAAACAATTACAAGAAAAAGGAAATTTAAATCATAATTATAAAAATGGTAAAAGTACCATTAATGGTTATTTAGAAGATTATGCCACTGTGATTGACGCCTATATTGCTTTATACGAAGCCACATTTAATGAAATGTGGTTGAACACAGCCAAACAATTAACCGATTATACTTTTGATCATTTCTATGATTCAGAAAAAAGCATGTTTTACTTTACTTCAAATGAAGACCCAAGTTTGATAACCCGAAAAATGGAACTAGAAGATAATGTAATTCCCGCTTCAAATTCAATAATGGCCAGAAACCTGTTCAAATTAAGTCATTATTATTCTAATAATTATTATTTAAAAGTGAGCCGATACATGCTTATAAATGTTAAGAATAGAGCACTCCAATATGGTTCTGGATATTCTAATTGGCTACAATTAATGGCTGATTTTACAAGTGATTATTATGAAATAGCTATTTCAGGAAAAAACGCAAAAGATAAACTCCTTGAAATTAATAAAAATTACATTCCAAATAAATTAATTGCTGGAAGTACAAAGAATAGTAAATTGCCATTAATGGAAGGTCGATTTAATGAAGTAGAAACTCTAATCTATATTTGTGTAGATGGCGCATGTCAACTTCCAGAAAGTGATCCGAAAAAAGCTTTAAATCAATTAAAAACTACGTTTTAAAAATGGAAATTTTACAGATATTCATTGTCGCACTAGTTGCCTTTGAACATATTTATTTTATGATTTTAGAAATGTTCTATTGGGACAAACCCAAAGGATTAAAAGCTTTTGGCTTAAAATTAGAAGATGCTAAAGTTTCAAAAACTCTTGCTCAAAACCAAGGTTTGTACAATGGCTTTTTAGCTGCAGGACTTATTTGGTCAATTGTTAACAAAGAATATTCATTACAACTTGCACTATTCTTTTTAATTTGCGTTGTATTTGCAGGTATCTTTGGGGCTTATACAACAAAAAAAATTAAACTATTTTATTTACAGGCAGTACCAGCTATTATTGGAATTATATTAACTATACTTATTAAATAAAGACTATGGAATATCAAAAATATTTAGACATTGCTATGTCATTAATTGAAAAATATTCAATGAACTTAATAATTGCCATTCTTATCTTAATCATTGGATTATGGTTTGTTAAAAAAATTGTGAAAATCACTAAAAAAATAATGGCTAAAAGAGGTATTGATATAACACTCCAAAAATTTATTGGAGACTTAGTAAGTTGGTCTTTAAAAATATTAATTTTTATCACAGCTATTTCTCAATTAGGAATTGAAACAACTTCATTTATAGCTGTTTTAGGAGCTGCAGGTTTAGCTGTTGGCTTGGCACTTCAAGGAGCTCTGGCCAACTTTGCTGGAGGTGCTTTAATCATTATTTTTAAACCTTTTAAGGTTGGAGATTTAATTGAAGCTCAAGGTCAATTGGGAGCGGTAAAAGAAATACAAATTTTTGTTACCAAATTGACTTCTCCAGAAAATAAATTAGTAATTATTCCAAATGGAATTTTATCAAACGGAAACATTATAAACCATACTGAAGAGGGTAAATTACGTGTTGATTTAACTTTTGGAGTTGGATACGATGAAGATATTAAAAAAACAAAAGATGTACTAATGGGTGTTATGTTAAGCAACAAAAATGTATTAAAAGATCCTGCTCCAACTGTAAATGTATCTGAATTAGCTGATAGCTCTGTCAACTTTGCTGTTCGTCCTTGGACAACTTCAGAAAATTATTGGAATGTATATTTTGGCATTCTTGAAGAAGGTAAAAATGCATTAGATAAAGCTGGTATTGAAATACCTTACCCACATAGAGTTGAAATTAGGAAATAGAAAATTATTGGAGCGATTTTTGATGTGCCTAATAAATGTATTATATATGAAAATTATTAAATTAAATAATAAACAATGAAAAAATCTCATTTACTACTACTACTACTACTCTTTTTATCCTATACAACTGTTTTTTCACAAAAAGGAAATTCAATTAATAATGCTATCTCAGACATTAGTGATGTTTTTAGGTATCAAAAAAATATGGAATACGAAGATTACGATGGCTCTCCATATTTAAATCATCATTTTTTTTTAGGAACCATAAATAACACAAATGAAAATAAAATTTACAGTTTTCAATTACGCTATAATATTTATGAGGATAAAATGGAAATTCAAAAAGACGATGAATCAATTGTTAATTTAGCTAAAGAAGATTATTTTAATGTACTAATTCTTGGTGAAAAATTTGTTTTAACAACATATGAAATCAATGGAGAGAAAAATGTGGGATATTTGGAATTACTATTTGATAAGAATAATTTAATTTTATATAGAAAACATACCCGAACTTTAATCTCAGCTAAAAAAGCTAAATCTTCATATGAAGAAGATAAACCTGCAAAGTTTGTCACAAGCGAATCATTTTATTTTAAATCAAAAGACAACAACACTATTTTACTTTCGAAAAAAAAGAAAGACTTTTTGAAGTCATTCGAAAGTAAATCAACTGAAATTGCTAGTTTTATGAAAGAAAATAAGTTGAAAAATTCCAAAAAAGAAGATCTAATCAAAATTCTTACATATTATTCTACACTTGAATAATTTACTTTTTAGATTTTATAGCAACAAAATCTTTTAAATAAAAAGGCTCAAAATAAGCGACATCTTCAATGTCGTTTTTTTGGTATTTCTCAAAAGAAAGTTTGGATATTTCATTTGCTGAAGGTAACTTTCCATCAACAAAAATAGCATTTTCATGTGTAATAATTCCTTTACATTTTTCAACACCATCACCAACAAAATACACCTTTTCAGCTGCTAAATAATTGTTAAATGATGCTTCTGAAATAATTTCAGCTTTCACTTCTCTAAGTGATTCATTTTTTAAATTAAAAACCGCACTGTAAACTTCCATTCTTCGTGCATCTAACAAAGGAATTACAAGTCCTTCGGAAATTGAAACCGATAAAGCTAAAGCTTGTAAAGTGTCCACTGAAACTAAAGGGATCTCTAAAGCAAAACACAAGCCTTTTGCTGCCGAAACTCCAATTCTTAAACCCGTATAAGAACCTGGGCCTTTACTTACGCCTATTGCCTTTAATTCATATAATTGAACACCTGCATCTTCAACAACTTGCTTTATAAATCCATGTAGTTTTTCAGCATGTGAATACGAACCACTATTTAATTCTTTTAGAACAATTGTTTCGCCATCTTTTGCTAAACTAACAGAACAGTTTTTGGTAGCAGTTTCTATGTTTAAAATATAAGTCAATATTAAAATTTAAAAGGCAAAGATACTTAATTCAATAGCTATAAAACAAAATATCCAACGTAAAACGCTGGATATTTAATTAAATATTTGTTGAATAACTAGTCCAATAAAATTGATTCTCCAAAATAGAATTTTAAAACTTTAGTTTTAAATACATAATCATATTTTGCTCTAATTATGGCTCCTTCAGCATTTACAAAACGATTACGAACTTGATCAAAATCAAACTGTGTCATTGCTCCTAAATTGTAACTTTCTTGTGCATTTTTAAAAGCTTCTTTTTGGGCAATAAGTGATTTTTCAGCAGCTACATATGTTTTTGCTGCAGCTTTAGCATCGTAAAATGCTTTTTGAATTGTTTGTTGTAACTGTAATTTCTCATTCTCTAACCCAAATTTAGAAATCTCATAATTAATTAACTGTCTGTTTACATTAGACTTGGTTTGGTTTCTATTAAAAATAGGAATATTAACACTAAAACTTACACCATACCCTAAATTATCATCTAATTGCGTGAAGTAAGGTATATGAGAATTATTTTTAAGATTATAACCATAACCAGTACCAACATTAGCACCTAAAGATACTGATGGCAAAAATGACGCCTTGGCTATTTCAACCGATAAATCAGCCGATTCAATATTTAGTTCTGCTTTTTTAATTTCTGGTCTATTTGTTAAAGCTTTTTGATAAACTTCAGTTGGTGTTTTATATAATAAAGCTATTGATGGAGATTCCACTTCAATAACTTTAACATCAAAACCAACCGGTTCAACTTGCAATAATTGCGCTAAGTCTAGCAATGCTAAATTTAATATGTTCTCATATGAAATTAGCGATTGCTCATCGGCAGCTGCAGTTGATTGTGCATTTAATAAATCTCCCTTTGGCGCAACTCCTGCTTCAACCTTAGCTTTTGCATTTTCAATTTGTTTTGCACTAATTTCATATTGAACCTTCGCTACATTCAAATTTTCTTTCGCAAATAACACATTTAAATAGGTGTTTACAACGTATAAAGAAATATCATCTTGAATTTTTTCTAAATTAAGTTTACTCTCTTCAACACCAATTTGAGCTTGTTTATAGGTATTCAAATTTCTGTAACCATTAAAAACAACAATTCCCGAATTAAGTCCTAAAGAACCACCAAATGTACTTGTTGAAACTCTATCTTGAGAAACAGGATCAAATCCAGAGCCAAAATTTAAACTACCACTTGTTGATGCATTTAAATTTGGTAAAAAATTACCTTTTGAGCTGATTACATTTTCCTCACTTATTTCAACATCTAATTTATTTTGCTTAATTGTAATGTTATTCTCTAAAGCATAGCTAACACATTCTTGAAGTGTCCATTTTTTATCTTGTGCATTTACAGTAGTTAAAAATACAAATGCCAAAATTGCAATAATTTTTGTTCTCATTATTATCGTATTGAGTTTATAGTTAAGCTGATATTGTTATATGACGACTAAAATTATTATTTGTTACACTCTTAGTCTCTTATAGAAATGTTAAATTTTATTCTTCCTTCTATTTTTAATGATAAAGTAAAATAAAGCACCAACTAAAATGTACGGAAATATCATTAAATATAAGATTCCAGAGTTCAATCCTTCAGCTTGAGATACATCTCCACTTTCTACAACAGCCCTGCACATAGCACATTGCGCATCCACTATTTGAACAACTAAAATAAATAATATGAAAAGTATTTTTTTCATGTTTAATAATAAGGACTTATTAAAACGTAAACAACCACTCCGCTAATTGCAACATACAACCATAAAGGAAATGTGAATTTTGCTATTTTTTTATGAAGTTCAATATTATTAGTAATAGCCCTAACGTAGGTTATTAGTACAAAAGGAATAACCACTATAGATAATATAATGTGAGTAATTAATATACTATAATAGAAATATTTAAAACTACCCTCTCCTCCAAATTTTGTTGACTCTGAGGTCATATGATACGCCATATACAATACTAAAAAAACAACTGAAAAAACAATGGCTGTTTTCATTAATTTTTCGTGTAGCTTTATTTTTTTATTTTTAACGGCCCAAACTGCAATAATTAAAACTACTGAAGTTAATGCATTTATACTTGCATAAATTGGAGGTAAAAAAATAGGTAGTTTAGCATCAATTTTTACACCAAATAAAATAGCAACTACTAAAGGAATTGCAACGGATAAAATAACAATCCACTTGTTATATTTTTTGGTATCTGTTGTCATTATTCTTTTAATAAAATGGCTATATCTTCTTTAATCATTTTAACTCCTTTTGGGTCTAAACCGTCATAAAAGGCAATTGGATTACCATATTCATCTAATCTTGAACGAATATTCCCTTGTTTATCTATCAAAGCAAACATCCCTGAGTGTTCAAAACCACCTTCCGCATTACTATTTTCTCCAGCGTAAAGACTAAATCCGTTATTTGCTAATTCATAAATAGCATCTTGATTTCCAGTCATGAAATTCCAATTCTTTAAAGTTGCTCCGTGATCTTTCGCATATTGCTTTAAAATTTTAGGTGTATCATGTTTTGGATTAATACTAAATGATGCGATTCCAAAATCTAAATTGGCATAAAATTCATTTTGAATAGTCACCATGTTTTCATTCATTTTGGGACAAATAGTTGGGCACGTTGTAAAAAAGAATTCTACAACATACACTTTATCTGTATAAAATAAATTTGAAATTTGGGCTTCATCTTGATTTGTAAACTCAAACGAGGGAACTTTACCAATAGTAACTAATTGTGGGGTTATCAATTTATTTACAATTTTAGGAATTGCATAAATTCCAAAAATTAAAATGATAAATGCTACACCTATGTACGAATATTTTTTCATTGTGGTTAAATTTCTCGTTTTCTTCGTTCTTGTTTTTCCCTAGATTTTTTTAACTGATAATAAATAATATCAATATCATCTTTCATTTTATTTTTTAAGGTGAAAACAGACCTCATGTTATATCCATACAGCTTTCCATCTTGGGTATCTTCATCGTCTTTTCTTCCACGCAAACGCAGCTTCATATCAATAATATATGCGTTTTCTGAATACAAATTTTCATTTAATTGATATGGTGTATCAAAGCTATTAAAAAGTGTTTGAATATTCTCTTTATTGGTATAAATAAAATGCCAATTTTTAATATCGGTAAAAGCGGAAAGTTCTTTAATTACTTCTTTATAATCATTTTCATTTCCTTTAGGAAGTACCGCCACCATTTGAAATAAAGGTTTTAAATAATAGCGTTTATAAACCGTTTGATTTAAATTAAATAAACTTGCTTTTGCTTCATTTATATCACTTCCTAAAAAACAAATAATTGAAAGTTTTTCAGCAAATGAATTATTTTTTTCTGAAGAATATTCTTGAAAATCAATTACTTTTTCAGTAAGTATTGGCAAATTGGAATATCTATAAATTCCTTTAGACAGAAATATATAAAACACCAATGGTAAAATAAATAAGCTAAATAATACCCAAAATTTCTTCATATCGATTGTATAAAAAAAGGTGGTTAAAAAACCACCTTTTTTATTTATAATTTTTTTATACTTAGTAGTTCCATTTTGTTAAAGGCCCCATAACATCGTTAATATAACTTCCTTCAATTAATATTAACGTAGCTAAATACGCAATTAAGAATAATGCTGTCCAAACAACTGCTCTTCTTAAATTCTTTTTTTCATCGGCCATATGCATAAAAAACCAAGTGATATAGTATGCTTTTACCAATGTTAAAACTAAAAATATAATGTTTAATATGCTTGTCCCTAAAAACTTTGTTAAATGTAAAAAGTCAGGTTTTATTATTCCTAAAATTACTTCAACAAGTGTAATTACTGAAAGTATTCCAAATACTTTCCAAATTAATTTTGTGTGCGATGTATGTTCTTGTGCGTGTGCCATTTTAATTTCTTTTTTTGAATTAAACTAAGTAGAAGAATGTAAATACAAATACCCAAACTAAATCTACAAAGTGCCAATACAATCCAACTTTTTCAACCATTTCGTAACTGTTCCTTCTTTCATAAGTTCCAATAATAACATTAAAAAATATGATAATGTTTATAATAACTCCCGATAAAACGTGGAACCCGTGAAAACCAGTTATAAAGAAAAAGAAATCGGCAAACAATGTTTTTCCGTATTCATTAACTTTAAGATTCGCACCTACAACTACTGCATTACTTTCATCTAAGTATTTCATTGCATTTGCTCTAGGAACAATCGTTTTTTCTTTTAACTCTAAGTTTATTTGTTCTGTCCTAATCGTTAATTCTGGATGTGCTTTAAAACCTTCAATAACTTCATTTACTGTTATTGCTGGTAAAGCAGCTTCTTCAACAAACCACAATCCTTTGCTTTTAATATGCTGAGTTCTTTCTGAATCTGATTTTTTCGCAAAACTTTCTAAAGTAACCTGGTGTCCTGAAGCATCTACAAATTGAATAATTTTACCATCATTTAATTGAATTGCTCCGTATGAACCTCCTATAAAGTTTTTCCATTCCCAAGCTTGTGAACCTAAAAATATTGCCCCACCAATAATGGTTAAAAACATATAAAAAGTTACTTTGGCTTTATTCATTTGATGACCAGCATCAACAGCCAACACCATTGTTACCGATGAAAATATTAAAATAAAGGTCATTAATGCCACATAATACATTGGTGCATGTACGCCGTGTAAAAAAGGAAAGTGAGTGAAAACTTCATCAGCAATTGGCCAAGAGTCAATAAATTTAAAACGCATTAAACCGTACGCGCCTAAAAAACCTGAAAATGTAAGTGCGTCAGATAAAATGAAAAACCACATCATCATTTTTCCGTAACTTGCACCTAATGGTTTTTTATTTCCTCCACCCCAATTATTCTCATTAGTGTCAGTAGCAATAGTTGCTTCCATAAAAGTTTGTTTTGATTTTTAGTTATAGTTTCGCCAAAAGTACATATTTTTTATTATCTAATAAAATAGAAGAATAAAAAGAGATAAATCCACAGTATATCAACAAAATGCCAAAAAATTGCTCCCAATTCTAATCCTAAAGAATCTTCAGACGAATATTTTATATTGAAGTGATTTACTATTACAACAAGAAGTACAATAATTCCAGCCACAATATGTGCTATATGCGTTAAGGCAATTCCATAGATAAACGACGATTTAACAGTGCTGTGCTCACCTGCAAAAACAAACCCCGAATTAAATAATTCTTTAAATCCTTCAAATTGAAAATAAATAAATCCAACACCCAATAGCAAAGTTGCTATTAAAAAGAGTGTAGTAAGTTGTCTGTTATCTTTTTTAATGAAAAATTTAGCCAACATAAAAGTAATGCTGCTTACTATAATTAAAAATAAACTTGTATAAAATGCATTGGGCAAATCGAATGAAACCCAGTCATCTCTTTTTCTACTAACCACATATGCACTTGTTAACCCAGCAAACATCATAGTCATACTAATCATTGAAACCCACAACATAGGTTTAGCTGATTTTCTTTTGGCTTGTTTTAATTCTTGTTTTAATGTATTTTCCATTTAATGTAAAAATTTATCTACAACGTATATTATTTGAATTAGTGTAATGTATAGTACACTAGACAACATTAATTGTCTTGCTTCTTTATTGGTTTGATTTTTATACAATTTAATTGCGTAATACAACATGGTACTTCCCAAAAAAATTAAAATTATAGCTGTTAATGGGTAAATATAAAAACTTCCTGTTAATTTTAAAACTGGAATTACAGAAACTATTATTAAACATACTGTATATATTATAATTTGGATAACTGCTTTCTTATTTTTTTGACCCATTGGCATTAAATTAAATCCTGCCTTTTTATATTCATCAAATTGCAACCAAGCAATTGCCCAAAAATGAGGAAACTGCCAAAAAAATTGAATTAAAAATAACATTCCAGGCTCAATAGAAAAATCATCAGTAGCAGCTACCCAACCTAACATAAATGGTATAGCTCCTGGAATAGCACCCACAAAAACCGATAATGGTGTTATTGATTTTAATGGTGTATAAACACTGGTGTATAAAAATATTGAAATTGCTCCAAATAAAGCACTTTTAGGATTGATACTGTAAAGAATGGCTAATCCTAAAATTGTAAATGAAATTGCTATCACAAGCGCCATAGAAACATGCATTCTACCAGTTGGCAAAGGTCTGCTCATAGTCCTTTTCATTAAAGCATCTGTATCCTTTTCTATAATTTGATTGAATGCATTTGATGCACCAACCATTAAATATCCACCAATTGCCAACATAAAAAGTGTTGTTAATTGAATTTTTTCAACCGCTAATAAATAACCTGCTAATGAAGAAAATACAACACTTAGCGACAAACCAACCTTTGTTAGTTGTTTAAAATCTGTAAACGCAGCTGAAAAATTCAGTTTTTTCACACTTAAATTTGAAGTTTCGTACATTAATTTCACTTAAAATATGTGCAAATATATTTTATTATTAGAGAATTACAACCTTATGGCTAGCTGATTAAGAAATTTTTTAAAATAAATTTAAAAAAAGTCTTTGCAATTAAGAGATTTATATTAAATTTGCCCTCGCATTTGAGACATTAAATGCAAGTTCTTAAAAATATGACTGCGAAAGTAGCTCAGGGGTAGAGCATCACCTTGCCAAGGTGGGGGTCGCGGGTTCAAATCCCGTCTTTCGCTCTACAATATATAAAATACCAATGCTGAAGTGGTGGAATTGGTAGACACGCTGGACTTAAAATCCAGTGGGCTGCAAGGCCCGTACGGGTTCAAGTCCCG
>Ga0190303_1000206_pt1 | contig 24167 bp, 20 predicted proteins | sample 48700701_MG_FD_161672 | JGI IMG/M metagenome (GOLD analysis project Ga0190303, IMG submission 161672) | Hydrothermal vent sediment bacterial communities from Southern Trench, Guaymas Basin, Mexico - 4870-07-0-1_MG | ecosystem: Environmental > Aquatic > Marine > Hydrothermal vents > Sediment ... | reverse complement strand
AATTGTTTTTGAGGGCACATATAAACAACTTTTGAAAAGTAAAACTCTAACCGGGCTTTATTTAGCCGAAAAAATCAAAGTTAAAACTGATTTTAACCAAAGAGAAATTAACAAAGATACAAAATGGTTAGAATTGATTGGGGCGAGGCAATTTAACTTAAAAAATGTTCATTTAAAAATTCCTTTGGAAAAATTCGTTTGTGTGGCAGGAGTTTCTGGTTCTGGCAAAAGCACTTTAATTATTGAGACTTTAGCAAAAGCACTTTTAAAAGAGATTCATCATCACAAAAGAATTACCCCAGGAGAATACGATCAAATAAAAGGACTTGAGTTTATAAACAAAGTGATTTTAGTTGATCAATCACCAATTGGAAGAACTCCCCGTTCAAACCCTGCAACCTATACAAATGTTTTTACTCCAATCCGTCAACTCTTTGCCAAAACCTATCAGGCAAGATTAAGAGGTTATAATCAGTCATACTTTTCTTTTAATACCAAGTTTGGAAGGTGTCCTGCCTGTAATGGCGAGGGATTTAAAAAAGTTGAGATGTATTTCTTGCCAGATGTTTATGTTGAATGTGAAGTTTGTAAGGGCAAAAGATTTACTCCGGAAGTTTTGAAAGTGGAATATAACGGAAAAAATATTGCAGACGTTTTGGATATGGAGATTCAAGAAGCGCTTGAATTTTTTAAACATATTCCTCAGATTAAAGACAAACTTCAACTTCTTTGCGACATCGGTCTTGGTTATTTGAAATTAGGGCAAAGTTCAACTACCTTATCTGGCGGAGAATCTCAAAGGATAAAACTTGCTTATGAGCTTTCAAAAAGAGAGACAGGTAAAACTCTATATATTCTAGACGAGCCAACAGTAGGATTGCATTTTGATGATATTAAAAAATTATTAATTGTCTTAAGAAGATTGGTAGAAAAAAATAATACGGTTGTAATCATTGAACACAACCCTGAAGTTTTAAAAGAAGCAGATTGGATAATTGAATTAGGACCTGAAGGTGGAGATAAAGGAGGAAGGATTGTTTTTGAAGGCCCACCTTCAAAACTTATCAAGCAGAAGACATGGACCGCCAAATTTTTGAATTATTAAATTTGACAAGATTTAGAAATTATCTAATAATAGTTTATATTGCACATTTATTTTTAAAGGAGGGAAGGATGCGGAAGATCTATGTAGAAATCCAGGGAGAAAATGGTGGGAGGATGATACTCAAAAAAGTGTTTTTGAAAAGAAAAAAGAAATGGGTGTTTACTGCGAACTCTCATATATTTAGATGCCCATTTTGTGGAGGAACCAACCTAATACACTCCCCGGTTATCTGTGAGGATTGTGACAAAGAAATAGGAAGTATCGTCGGCAAACAATTTAGAGTGTCAGGAAACCCTTTTAAGAATTGGAGGTTTCTCCCTAATAGTAAAGAGTTGGAGAAAATAAAGGAGGTGAGAACAGTGCGATACAGGGGGCCATAAAGGCCCCTTTTTTTCTTGACAAAAAGATTTATTTTGATAAAATACAATTGGTGGGTGTCAAAACCCGGTCTATGGTCGGCAAAAGGCCTCCTGGTTTTTTGGAGGCCTTTTGCTATCTATTTTTTTTGTTTCAATTTCGATCTACTAGCGTTGTAATAACATTGCCATGGCCTTGTTATTACAACGCTTTCTTTGATATAATTTGATTAATGAGCATAAAAAAGTATAAATACTATTTTAGAAAACCAAAATCGGCAATTGTAAGAGACGTTTTCAAAACATTAGCAATCGCAGGTGCCGTTTGCATAGCGGGAAATTCTCCTTATTTTTGGCTAAATTTATACAAGGAACTTTTAGGATTAGGGTTAAAAAAATATCCCAAAAAGAAAATTAAAGATGTATTTTATAATCTTAAAAAACAGGGGTATTTGGAATTTAAATATAAGGGCAATCAGCTCTATGTATATTTAACTGAAAAAGGTAAAGAGAAAGCGGGTTGGTTGCAGATTGACTCTTTAAAAATTAGCAGGCCTAAGAAATGGGATAGACAATGGCGAATTGTCATTTTTGATATCTCCCAATTAAAGAAAACTTATCGAGAGGCCTTTAGAGGCAAGCTAAAAGAATTAGGCTTTTTGCCTCTTCAAAAAAGTGTATGGATATACCCTTTTGACTGCAGAGCAGAGATTGAAGTTCTTCGCAAATTTTTTGGTCTTTCAGAAAAAGAAGTAAGGTTAATAGTAGCAAGAAATATAGGGGACGATAAGGCTCTCTTACAGCAATTTGGTTTGAGAAAATAGCGTTGTAATAACATTGCCATGGCTTTTTTATTACAACGGTTTAGAAGTTCAAGATAGTTGGACAACCATCCTTGTTGTGTGGTTAGTTTTTTTCTATAATAAAATCGGGCCTGGGTGTAAGCACCCACCAAAGACCTAGATCGGGGTCAACTGCCCAGGCCCTTTACCCTCCCAAATTTTTCAAAAAATTTGGGAGGGTAAAATGCAAAGAAAAAAACAAAAAAAAATAAAAAATTTGCTCCCTGGAGTTAAAGAAAACGTTTCTCTTAAAGATTACACAACTTTTAAAATAGGAGGGAAAGCAAAATATTTTTTTGTTGCTAAAACAAAAAACGAGATTATTAAAGCAATCAAGGCATCAAAACAACTTAACTTGCCTTTTTTTATTTTGGGAGGAGGAAGCAATGTTTTATTCTCAGATAAAGAATTTGAAGGGTTAGTAATAAAAATTAAAAATGAAAAATTAGAAATTAAAAATTGCATCATTGACGCTGAAGCAGGCGTACCGCTTTCTCTATTAGTTCAAAAAGCACAACAACACAGCCTTTCTGGGCTAGGATGGGCTGTTGGTATTCCCGGAACAATTGGTGGAGCAGTTTATGGTAATGCAAGTGCTTTTGGAAAAGCAATAGGAGATTTAGTGAAGCAGGTGGAGGTTTTAGATTTAAAAAATTTCAAAATTAGAAAATTATTAAGAAAAGAATGTAATTTTAAATACAAAGATAGTATATTTAAGCATAAGAAAAATTTAATTATTGTCTCGGTTATTTTGAGGCTCAAAAAAGGGAACAAAGAGAAGATTAAAGAGAAAATGAAAAAATTTCTAAGAATAAGAAGAGAGACCCAACCTTTAAATTATCCATCGGCAGGATGCATATTTAAAAATCTCAAATCTCAAATCTTTCACCCGCCCAAATTTTGCAAAGCAAAATTTGTGGCGGGCAAGAATCCCAAAATTAAAAAGCATATATTGAAAAAATTTCCTGAATTGGCAAGTTTTATTCAAAAAGGAGAAATTCCTGCAGGATATTTAATTGATAAAGCAGGCCTAAAAGGAAAAAAAATAGGCGATGCAATGGTTTCAGAAAAACACGCTAATTTCATTGTAAATTTAGGTAATGCAAAAGCAAAAGATGTTCAGAAATTGATTGCTCATGTTAAAAAGAAAATCAAAAAAATCTTTGGAGTTGAATTAAAAGAAGAAATTACTATTTTTCCATATTGACACGTTTTTTTAAAAAAGAGAAAATAGAATAAGGGAGGCCGAAATATAAACAAAAATTTTAAAATTATGGCAAAGAAGAAAAAAGCTAGTCGAAAAAAGAAAAAGACTAGCAGCAAGAAAAAGAAAACTTCTAAGAAAAAGAAAACTTCCAGAAGAAAGAAAAGATAAAAATAGAAATTTAGAGAGATGAAGATAAATATTAAGGCTACGAATATAGAATTAGATGAAGCCCTAAAAGTTTGGGTTGAGAAAAAAATAGGAGAAATTGAAAAATTTTTAGTTGACTTTGGATCAAGAGAATATTTTAAAGAAAAACCAAATCTTGAGATTAATGTAGAAATTGGCAAAACTACTCGTCATCATTTAAAGGGAGATGTTTTTAGGGCTGAGGCTCAGCTTTATTTGCCAAAACAGATAATTAGAGCCGAGGCTGTAAGCGATGATTTAAGAGATGCCATTTGCCAGATTAAAGATGAGTTACAAAGAGAAATAAAGAAATATAAAGGAAAACGAATATCTCGGGCAAGAAGATGGGCAAGGAAGATAAAAGAGATTACACGAGTTCATAGGGCGTTGTTAAGAAAAGATAGACTCTTACGGTTTTTTAAAAGAAAATAAGTAATTCTAAACAAAGCCCCCACATGTTTTATGTGGGGGCTTTTCTTTACAAAAAAATAAAGGGGTGTAATATGAAAAAATAAACCATGAGCATTTTAGAGAAAATTTTTGGAGACGAAAATAAAAAATATCTCAAAAAGGCTCAAAAAAAAGTAGAAAAAATAAATCAACTTGAGCCAGAATTTGAGAAACTAAGAGACGAGCAACTTAAAGAGAAGACTTTAGAATTTAAAAAAAGACTTCAAAAAGGTGAAACTCTGGATGATCTTTTGCCAGAGGCTTTTGCGCTTGTAAGAGAGGCAGCCAAAAGAACATTAGGACAAAGACATTTTGATGTTCAACTTATTGGAGGAATGGTTTTACACGAAGGAAAAGTAGCCCAGATGCTAACAGGAGAAGGAAAAACTTTAGCAGCAACTTTGCCTGCTTATTTAAACGCCTTAGAGGGAAAAGGAGTCCATATTGTGACAGTTAACGATTATCTTGCCAAAAGAGACACTGTCTGGATGGGGCAAATTTATTATGCTTTAGGATTATCGGTAGGGTGTATTGTACATGAGAAGGCTTATATTTATGATCCGAATTATCAGAAAGAAGAAAACCAACGAGAAAGAGACAAAATCAGAGATCTTGTTGGAGGATTTAAGGTGGTGGAAAGTTATTTAAGACCCGTCTCAAGAAAAGAAGCATATTCAGCAGATATAACCTATGGGACAAATCATGAGTTTGGGTTTGACTATCTGAGAGATAATATGGCGTATCAACCTGATCAACGTGTTCAAAGAGGACTAAATTTTGCGATTATAGATGAGGTTGACTTTATTTTAATTGATGAGGCAAGAACCCCATTGATAATTTCAGCCCCTGATACAGAAAGTTCAAAAATGTATGAGGAATTTGCCAAAATCGTTCCTCGTCTTGAGCCAAATACCGATTATGAGATTCATGAAAAAGAAAAAGCGGTTACTTTGACAGAGCAAGGTATTGAGAAAATAGAAAAAATTCTAGGGATTGGAAACATCTATCAAGAAAAAGGGATAAGGTTTTTACATCATTTAGAACAAGCCTTAAGGGCGCATGTTTTATTTAAAAGAGATAGAGATTATGTAGTTAAAAATGGAGAAGTGATTATTGTAGACGAATTTACAGGGAGGCTTATGCCTGGAAGAAGATGGTCAGGGGGATTGCATCAAGCAATTGAGGCAAAAGAAGGAGTGCCGGTAAGACCAGAATCGATTACCTTAGCCTCTATTTCTTTTCAGAATTATTTTCGAATGTACAAAAAATTGGCTGGAATGACAGGAACCGCCGCAACCTCAGCAGAAGAATTTGAAAAAGTTTATGGGCTTGAGGTAATAATAGTCCCCACCAACAAACCCATGATAAGAAAAGACTTGCCAGATATTGTTTATAAGACAGAGGAGGAAAAATTTAGAGCGGTGGTTGAAAAAATAAAAGCATGTTTTAAAAAAGGACAGCCAATTTTAGTAGGTACCCGCTCTATTGAAAAAAACGAATATTTAGGAAAACTGCTTGAGAAAGAAGGTATTCCTCATCAAATTCTAAATGCTAAAAACCATCAGAGAGAAGGAGAAATTATAGCACAGGCAGGAAAATTACATGCGGTAACTATAGCAACAAATATGGCAGGAAGGGGAGTGGATATAGTTTTAGGAGGCAATCCTCCAGATGAAAAAGAGGCTAAAAAAGTGAAAGAACTTGGAGGGTTATTTGTTTTAGGCACAGAAAGACATGAGGCAAGAAGAATAGACGATCAGTTAAGAGGAAGGGCGGGAAGACAAGGAGATCCGGGAGTAAGTCAGTTTTTCTTGTCTTTGGAAGATGATCTTCTTAGAATTTTTGGAGGGGAAAGAGTAAAGAATTTAATGGAGAGGTTAAAAATACCCGAAGGTCAGCCTATTGAGTCAAAATTAGTGACTCACTTAATAGAATCTGCCCAAAGAAAAATAGAAGGACTTAATTTTGATTTAAGAAAGCATCTTTTGGAATATGATGATGTGATGAATATTCATCGAGAGACATTTTACAGGAAAAGGATGGAAATACTAGAAGCTAAGGAAGACAGACTAAAAGAAAAGATTTTTGAGATTTGTAAAAAAGCAGGGGTACCTGAAGAAGAAATAGAGAAAAAAGAAAAAGAATTTGCAAAAGATAATTTCTGGGAGATTGTAAGGTTTATTTCTCTCAGGATAATGGATAGTTTTTGGGTTAATCATTTAGAGGAAATGGAGTATTTAAAAGATAAGGTTCGCTTAAAAGCCTATGGGCAGATTGATCCTCTGGTAGAGTACAAAAATGAAGGATATAAGATTTTCAAAAATCTACTTTCAATGATTGATAAGGCAATTTTACAAAGTATTTTGGGTCTTTCAAAGAAAGAAGATAAGATAGAAAAACCACAGAGAGTTTTTCGTCAGCCATCTTATTCTGGCAAAAAGCCCGGGAGGAATGATCCTTGTCCCTGTGGTTCAGGAAAAAAATACAAAAAATGCTGCTGGCCAAAATATGGATGATAAAAATTCAAAATTCAAAATGCAAAATGACAACAAAATTCAAAATTAATAAATACAAGAGTAAAAAGTTAAAATGTTTTATTTTCTTCCCTTAAGCATTTTAGTTTTCTTTTCCCTTCTTTTGTTTTTGCCTTTTTTGTTTTTCGTATGGTTTTTTCATATTGTAAGTTTTAGTTTTCAGAAACTTGGTTTAACGCCAGAGACGACATTTTTATTGCTTCTTTTAACGCTTTTTGGTTCAGGTATTAATATTCCTTTAGGTCGGTATAAAAAAAGAACCGTGCGCAAAAGTTTTTTCGGCTCTTTTGAGTATGCTCAGAAAGAAATAGAAGGGGTGGCTATTAATTTAGGAGGAGCATTAATTCCCTTAGGAATATCTCTTTATCTTTTAACAAAAACCTCAAACATCTTTCCTATTCTTTTATCTCTATTTTTTATGATAATTATCTCAAAAACTTTCTCAAAAGTAATTCCAGGCAGAGGTATTGTCCTGCCTGCTTTAATACCGCCCATTTTTGCAGCTTTATTTGCGTTAATTTTTGCTCCATCCAATCCCGCCCCCTGTGCCTATGTTTCTGGTACTCTTGGCACGCTAATTGGGGCAGACCTTTTAAATTTGCATAAGGTAAAGCGATACCCCGGTTTAATTTCTATTGGGGGAGCAGGCGTTTTTGATGGAATTTTTCTTACCGGGATTGTAGCCGTTTTTTTGACCGCTATCTAAAAGTATTGTAATAAAAAAGCCATGGCAATGTTATTACAACGCTTTGTATAAAGAGATTTGCATAAATTTAAATTTTATTGTACAATCGATTAAATGTCTATCAAGTCTTACAGATTGCTAAGCATTTTTTTAATCATCCTTGCAATTTTCTTGGGTTGTTTTGATTATCCGAAACCTTTTAATAGAGGAATTGATTTAATAAATCAAAAGTTTGGATGGCATTTGCCCCACATGATAGAGAAACCCTTTCAGTTAGGGTTAGATTTAAAGGGAGGGGTTGAACTTTTATACAAAGCCGATCTTTCCAAAATAGAAAAAAGTGATTGGAGGGAGGCAATGGATGGTTTGAAAGAGGTAATTGAAAACAGAATCAATATCTTTGGAGTAAGAGAAGCAGAAATTACACCAGTGGAAACAAGTCAGGGGTATCGATTAAGTGTTAAAATTCCGGGGGTTAAAGATCCAGAAGCGGCAATAAGAGAGATTGGTAAAACCCCTTATCTTGAGTTTAAAGAAGAAAGAACAAGAGAAGAGAGAGAGAGAATTATTAGAGAAAATATAAAGGAAGTGCCAGAAGATTTGGATATAAATACCCTTTGTTTTAATAAAGATTTTATTTTGAGTTTCATTTCTCAATTTGGTCAGGATCCCTGTTATAAAAGCACCAAACTTAGTGGTAGATTCTTAAAAAGATCTCAAGTTGCTTTTGACCAAAACACCGGCGAGCCAATTGTAACTCTAGAATTTAACAAAGAGGGCTCTAAAATTTTTGAGGACTTAACCCAAAGAAATGTGGGGAAAATTTTGGCCATTTACATTGATAATGTTTTAATTTCAGCCCCCAGGGTACAAGAGAAAATTACAGGAGGTAAGGCAATAATTACAGGTAAATTTACGCCAAAAGAGGCAAAAGAATTGGCCAACAATTTAAATGCAGGAGCCCTACCTGTTCCAATTGAACTTATCTCTCAAAAAACTGTAGGTGCTACTTTGGGAATGTTGTCACTTAAAAAGAGTTTAAAAGCAGGTATTATTGGTTTTCTGGCGATAATTGTATTTTTAATTGTTTTTTACAGATTCCCTGGATTTTTGGCCTCAGTCGCTTTACTTATTTATGTAGCGATTACTCTCTTTCTATTTAAAGTAATTCCTGTGACTTTAACTTTAGCAGGAATAGGTGGTTTTATCTTATCAATCGGAATGGCGGTTGATGCGAACATTCTAATCTTTGCAAGAATGAGAGAGGAAAAAAAACAAGGGAAAATGTTTCTTGATGTTGTCAAAGAAGGATTTTCAAGAGCCTGGCCCTCAATTAGAGATGGTAATCTCACTACTTTATTAATATCGCTGATTCTCTTTACAATTGGATCCAGTTTTGTGAAGGGGTTTGCAACAACTTTAAGTATTGGTATTCTTGTGAGCATGTTTTCGGCAATTTTTGTGACAAGAAGTTTTCTTTTAAGTTTTGCCAATACAAAGTTAGAGAAATTAAAAAGAATCTGGTAAAATGTTTCCATTTCTACGATACAAAAAATATTATTTTATTTTCTCTGGACTCTTGATCTCAGCAAGCATCTTTTTCCTTATTTATTTTGGCTTAAATTTAGGCATTGATTTTGCCGGGGGAAGTGTTTTGAGGGTTGAATACAAAGATAAAAGACCTCCTATTTCAGAAGTTTCCGCAAAAATTTCTCAAGTAGGCCTGACTCAATTTTCTTTTAGAGAGGTAGGAGAGAAGGGTTTAATGATAAAAACAAAAGATATTAATCCAGAAACGAAAGCAAAACTTGTTCAAATTTTCACAAGCGATCCCAACGTTGATTCAGACAAAATTGAGTTTGAGAAAGTAGGAGCCGTTGTCGGAAAAGAAACAGAAAGAAAAGCCATCTGGGCGACAGTTCTTTCAATAATTGCAATTGTTTTATATATCTCCTTTGCTTTTAGACAGGTTTCTCGTCCGGTGAGGTCTTTTGAATATGGAATAGCCACAGTTGTTGCTCTTTTACATGATGTTTTAATCTCACTGGGATTAGTGGCTTTAATGGGTAAGCTTTATTTAACAGAATTTTCTATTCCTATTTTGACTGCCCTTTTAACTATTTTTGGTTATTCAGTTAACGACACAGTAGTAGTTTTTGATAGAATTAGAGAAAATCTTTTAAGAACGGGAAAAGATTTTGAAGAAGTTGTAGATATAAGTTTAAATCAAACTCTCACAAGGTCTGTGAGCACTTCATTAACAACACTTTTTGTTCTTATTGCTATTTTCTTGTTTGGTGGAGAAAGCCTAAAGGATTTTTCTTTGGTTTTAATTACAGGAATAGTTTCAGGAACTTATTCATCTATCTTTTTGGCAAGCCCATTACTTGTTTTGTGGTACAAAAGAAAGAGGAAATAATGCTCTCTAATTTTGCCCAAGTAATTGATAAACGAAGGTACATGGGCAAAATCAGGGAGATTTGACAAAGGTCATTTTATTTGTTTTAATAATTCAATCTCTTACAAAATCTTAAATTATGGAGAAACTTTATCTTACAACAATAGAATCTCTTTTAAACGGTTTGGACCAAAGAAGAAAAGAAATTTTAGAAAGGCGTTTTGGCCTTAAAACAGGAGAATCTGAAACTTTGCAATCGATTGGAAATGATTTAGGTATCACTCGTGAGAGAGTTAGGCAAATTATTGAGGCGACATTGAATCAAATTAAGGAGAAAAATGAGAGAGTACTTGCAAAACCAATTCAGATTATTGAAGAATATTTTCAACAAAACGGTGGTCTTAAAAAAGAAGAGAAGATTTTTCAAGAAATGGCTCCTGATGAACGCTTTCGAGGGTCTATTTTTTTCTTTTTAACAATTGGTGACAGGTTCAATCGGTTTAAAGAAACAGAAGAACATTACTCATTTTGGACAATCGAAAAAAAAGCAGTTTTGAAGGCCCAAAAAACAATTACCATTACAATTGAAAAATTAGAAGAGATAAAAGAGCCACTTCCTTTAGAAGAGTTAAAAAGAAAAGCACGCCAGAAAATTGAAGAGAAGATCTTTCTCTCATACATTGAAATCTCAAAATATATAGCACAGTCTCCTGAAGGGTTATTTGGTCTTACCTCTTGGCCGGAGGTAAACCCAAGAGGATTAAGAGACAAAATTTACCTTGTTTTAAAAAGAGAAGGAGAACCCCTTCATTTTTATGAAATTGCAAAGAGGATCAACGATCTTCCTTTCCAAAACAGAGAAGTTCTGCCAGAAAGTGTTCATAATGAACTAATAAGAAGCGATCTATTTGTGTTGATAGGAAGGGGAATATATGCCCTTAAGGAGTGGGGTTACGAGCCAGGTACAGTAAAAGATGTTATCATTAAAATTTTGAGGGAGGCAAATAAACCTTTAAAAAAAGAGGAGATATTGCAAAAGGTGTTACAGCAGAGGATGGTAAAAGAAAACACAATTCTTTTAAATCTTCAAGACAAAAATCGATTTGCCAGGACTAAAGATGGGAGATATTTTCTTGTCTCCTAATTAACTAGATTCAATGATTCCTAAATTCTTAATTATTTTTTTCAAATTTATAGCCACCTGGTGGTGGGTATTTACACCTTTTTTGCTCCTTCGTCCTTTTTTGTTTTTTTATCTTTGGTGGAGAAACGAAAAATGGGCTGAAAAACAAAAGTATATAATGCTTGAAATCAAGATGCCGCGGGAGGTAAGAAGACCTTTTAAGGCAATGGAGCAAGTATTTGCTGGTTGGTGGATGCTTTATGATCCACCAGATTGGTGGGAGAAGTGGATCGAAGGTAAATATCAACTTTCTATGTCTATAGAGCTTGTAAGCGATGGAGGAGAAATTCATTTTTATTTGTACATACCGGAGGCAGCAAGGAACTTTATTGAATCTAATATTTATTCCCAATATCCGGACGCTGAAATTTTTCAGGTTGAAGATTATACAAAAAATGTCCCTCAAGATATTCCAAATGAGGAATGGGATCTTTGGGGGTGTGATTACGAGTTAATAAAAGAAGATATTTATCCTATAAAAACATACCCCCGCTTTTTTGAAGAAAAGGCAGAAACAATAGAGGAGAAAAGAATAGACCCTTTAGCTGCTTTACTTGAGGGGATGGCAAAGTTAAAGCCTGGGGAAAAAATTTGGGTTCAGTTTAGACTTACCCCGGTTACAAATAGTGAAAATAACTATAAAGATCGAGCCAAAAAAGAAATTGAGAAACTAACAAAAAAACCTACCAAGCCACCTCCGGAGCCTATTCTGAAAGAAATGTTAAAGATTATATTTTCCCCTTCAAAGGGAGAAGAAAAGAAACAGGAAGTATATCCACCAGAAGTTTGGCTTTTGCCTCCGGGCGAAAAGGAAAAAGCAGCCGCTGTAGCCGATAAAGTATCAAAAGTGATGTTTGAATGTGGAATTCGGTTTATAATTCTGGGCAAAAAGGGCATTTGGAATAAGGCAAATTTAAAAACTGTTTTAAGTTATTTTGCTAATTTTAATACCGAAAATTTAAATTCTTTTAAGCCCTGGGGAAAAAGCATAACAAAAGTTCACAAACACGAACATTTCTTTTTAAATATCTTGTTTCATGATACCCTCCTCTATGTAAAAAAGAGAAAAATATTCAAAAGATATATTCAAAGGCTTGATTATCTATTTCCCCAAAAAGGTAAGAGATTTATTCTGAATATAGAAGAGTTAGCATCTATGTTTCATTTGGTTGGGAGAGAAGCAGTACCGGCTCCTGAGATTCAAAGAATAGAAAGCAAAAAAGCAGAACCTCCGCCAAATTTACCAACCTAAATAAAGCGCAAAGTGCAAAACTCAAAGCGCAAAACTACAACTTAAAGCGCAAAGCTTATGAAAAATAATCAAAATCAGCAAGTTAAATACAGAGCTTATAAATTTTCCATAAAGATTATTAAGTTTGTGAGTAATTTTCCCAATAAAAGAATATTTTGGACAATTTCAGATCAATTAGTTAGAGCCGCTACCAGTATTGGAGCAAATATCATTGAAGCCCAATCAGCATCTTCTAAGAGAGATTTTATTAAATTCTATGAAATCGCCCTTAAAAGCGCCAATGAAACAAAATATTGGTTAGGGCTTTTAAGAGACGCTACTGATATAGATAAAAAAGAAATTAACAAACTTTTAAGAGAAACAGATGAAATTGCCAAAATTTTAGGAGCAAGTTTATTAACCTTAAAAGGAAAAAGAGGATAGCTTTAAGCTTTACGCTTTAGCTTTACGCTTTGAGCTTTACGCTTTGAGCTTAAATTTGTATTTTGAATTTGTTTAGGATTTAAAAATTATGATTTGTGATTTGTAACAGATGCCTCTTTTGAGAATTTCTAAATTGAGGTATTATGAATTATATGAGCCAAGAATATATCAACTATATAGGGGAGACAAATTTTAGAAATATTAGAAAGAAATTTGGCATTAAACTCGACGATCGCCGAAGACATATTTATATCATTGGGAAAACCGGTATGGGCAAGACGGCTCTTTTAACAAATATGGCTGTTCAAGATATTCAGAACGGTTTTGGTCTAGCATTTGTAGACCCACATGGTGAAGCAGCAGAAGATCTTTTAGATTATGTTCCAAAAGAACGAATTCAAGATGTAGTTTATTTTAATCCCTCTGATATTGAATGGCCAATTGGCTTTAATATTATGGAGGTGAAAGACCCAGAAGCAAGACACCTTATTGCTTCAGGATTGATGGGGGTTTTCAAAAAAATCTGGCCCGATGTTTGGTCAGCCAGAATGGAGTATATTTTACATAACTGTATTTTAGCCCTTCTTGAATATCCGAACTCTACTTTACTTGGTATTAACCGAGTTTTAGCAGATATTGATTATAGAAGGAGAGTAATAGAAAAAATTACTGATCCGGTAGTTAAATCTTTTTGGACCCAAGAGTTTGCCCGCTACACTCAAAGGTATGAGGTTGAGGCAACCGCTGCAATTCAGAATAAAGTAGGGCAATTTATTGCTAACCCATTGATTAGAAACATTATTGGACAAGTAAAATCAACGATTGATATGCGAAAGATTATGGATGAAAAAAAGATTTTGATTGTGAATCTATCCAAAGGAAAGATGGGAGAGGCAAACTCAGCCCTTTTGGGGGCATTGGTAATCACTAAATTATATTTGGCTGCTATGTCCAGAGTAGATATTCCTGAAGAACAAAGAAGCGACTTCTTTCTATATGTTGATGAATTTCAAAACTTTGCCACAGAATCTTTTGTCCATATTTTATCTGAGGCAAGAAAATATCGTCTTTCTTTAACTTTAGCCCATCAATACATTGCTCAAATGGAAGAAAAAGTAAGAGATGCTGTTTTTGGTAATGTTGGTACAATTATTGCTTTCCGGGTGGGAGCAGAAGATGCAGAATATTTAGAAAAAGAATTTGCGCCGGTGATAACCCAAGAAGACTTGGTGAATCTTCCAAAATATAACATTTATATAAAATTAATGATTGACGGAGTTGCAGGAAAACCATTTTCTGCCGAGACTCTTTCCCCATTACCTAAATTGGAACATTCATTTAAGAATGATATAATTGAATATTCAAGAAAGACTTACGCTCACCCAAGGGAGGAAGTGGAGAAAATGATAGCTCACTGGGCCGAACCAGTAAGAAAAGAAAAGAAGGAAAAAAGGGAGGAAGGTATCTCACTTGCGGAAGCAGTGAAATCCTCTCCTATTCCTTTTTTTGTTCCTCGTAAGAAGACTCAAAGGGACAGGCGCGAACGAAAAAAACCAAAAATAGGGGAATTGAGAGAGGTATTAAAAGAGGCTCTTGAAGAAAATGGGTCCCAAAAAACAAATTCAGATAGAAAAAATAATGATGAAGAAGGTGATGATAGCGAAGGAATATTAAAACCAGGCAACGGAATAATTTTTTCTTAAAAAGTATGAGGTTATTAAAAGATATAGATGTAACACAAAAAAGGGTGCTTTTGCGCTGTGATTTAAATGTTCCAAGAGATGCTTCAGGTAAAGTTTTAGAAGATTTTCGCCTAAGAAAAATAATTCCCACAATAGAATACCTTTTGCAAAGGCAAGCCAAAATTATTTTGTTGGGCCATTTTGGAAGACCTTGGGAAGAAGCCACTTTCCCGCGCAGCGTTCTCTTAAAGAAAAAATATAGTTTAGCCCCACAGGCTGATTATTTGTCAAGAATTTTAAATAGACCAATTCTATTCTTAGAAGATTGCATAGGCAAAGATATAGAAAAAAGAGTCTCAGAGATGAAGCCCGGCGATATTATCTTATTAGAAAATGTAAGATTCTACAGAGAGGAAAAAGACAACGATTTAGAGTTTGCCAAAAAATTAGCAAGTTTAGGAGAGGTATTTGTAAACGATGCCTTTTCAGTTTCTCATAGGATGCATGCATCTGTGGTCTCTATCCCAAAATATTTGCCCTCCTGCGCGGGTTTTTTAATGGAAGAAGAAGTAAAAAATCTATCTAAAGTAATTGAAGATCCAAAAAGACCTTTAATCGCAATCGTTGGAGGAGCAAAGCTTGAGACAAAAATCCAAGCCATCATTAAATTTTTAGAAATTGCAGATCATCTTTTAATTGGAGGTAGAATAGCCAATACTATTTTAGCAGCAAAAGGAATTGCAATAGGCAGATTTCTTATAAACCCTGAACTTGAAAAAATGGCTGCTAAAATTGAACTTACCAATCCTAAAATTCACCTTCCAATAGACGGAAAGGTTTCCCTTGTTCCTATAGATCCTGAATATATTCATGTAGCAGCGGTTGGCAAAATTAGAAAAGAGGAAGAATGTTTTGATATTGGTCCAGAAACTGTAGAATTATTTTCAGGCATTTTAAAAATAGCCAAAACAATTGTCTGGAATGGGCCGCTGGGATATTTTGAAAACGAAAAATTTGCTAAAGGAACTCTGTCAATTGCCGAGGCAATTGCTCGTTCCAAAGCATTTTCTATAGCCGGTGGGGGAGATACAGTTGCTTTTCTGCATAAATATGGATTTTTGGATAAGTTCAATCACGTCTCTACAGGAGGAGGTGCTATGCTTGATTTTATTGCAAAAAATGGTAGGCTTCCAGGAATTGAAGTTTTAGAATAAATATGGCTCAAATAAAAAATCTTCCAGAGGTTTCTAATTTTGTTATAGAAGTAGCAAAAAATTTTGAGAAAATAATTATTTACGCCGATGCTGATTTAGATGGGGTGGCATCGGCTGTTATTTTAAAAGAAACCTTTGAATTATTAAACCCGAAGTATCAAAAAAAGAATCTTTGGGTGTATTTCCCTGACCGGGAAAATGAAGGGTATGGCATTACAAAAAACGCCCTTAATTATTTTCAAAAAACCGCGCCTGCCAATTTTTTTGCCCTAGATTGTGGAATAACCAATTTTGAAGAAATTAAGTTAGCAAAAAAGCTTGGGTTCTCGGTTATTGTTATTGATCATCATCAAATTTTAGATAAACTGCCGGAAGCAGACTTTATAATAAATCCAAAGCAACATGACGATGAGTATCCTTTTAAATTATTTAGTACCGCAGGACTTTTGTATAAATTAGCAAAATTTACCTTAATACAAGCCCAAATTCAATGGAAACCAGAGAAGTTTCTCGAATTGGCTGCGTTGGCAACATTGGCTGATCAGATGCCCAAAATTGAAGAGAATAAAGAACTCATCAAACAGGGTTTGTTAGCGTTTAAACATACAACGCGTCTTGGTTTGCAAGTTTTAAAAGAAGTAACACATTTTGTAGAAGGCGATTCAGTTGAACTTTTCCAAAAAATAATTGCCCCGCTTAACAGTTCAGATAGAGTTAATCATCACACCCAGACTTATTTACTTCTAACTACCTCTTCTAAACAGCAAGCACAGGCGATAGCCAGGGATTTATTTAAAAAAAGCCAAGAGAAAAGACAAAAAATCCAGGAAATTGTAGAAGAGGTTGAAAAGAGAATTCAAGGAAAAGATTTGCCTATTATTTATGAAGGCGATGAATCTTGGCCCCTTGTCTTAATAGGCATTGTAGCCTCAAAAATTTGCCAGAAATATAAAAAACCAACTTTTCTTTTCAAATTAACAGATAAAGAAGGTATATGTTCGGCTCGTCTTCCAAATAAAATTGATGGAGTAAAAGCAATGGCAAGTTGTAAGCATCTGTTAGAAAATTATGGAGGACACCCACCAGCCTGCGGTGGGAGGCTTAGGAGAGAAAATTTTGAAAAATTTAAAGTTTGTCTAATAAAATACTTCCAAACTCTCAGTAAATAATCGATAACGATAATTTATGAAAAAATTTATAATTTATACCGATGGTGCTTCCAAAGGTAATCCTGGGCCTGCTCGTATAGGTGTGGTGATTTGTGATGAAAAAGAGAGAGCTTTAAAAGAATATTCAAAAGACATAGGGAATGCTACAAACAATGAGGCAGAATATCAAGCTGTTATTTTCGCTCTCAAGAAAATTAAAGCCCTTTATGGCAAAAAAGTAACAAAAGAGGCAGAAATAGAAATAAAATCAGATTCAGAACTTCTTGTTTCGCAACTAAACAGAAAGTACAAAATTTTAGATCCAAAGATTCAAAAATTATTTATCCAACTTTGGAATCTAACAATAGATTTTAAAAAAGTTATTTTTACGCTTATCCCACGCGAGGCAAACAAAAGAGCTGATAAATTAGCCAATCAGTCTCCTAAACTTTTCTAAATCGAAAGAGCATCTCTTATTTGTTATCCCAAACCACATATTGTGTAAAGTGTCATTATCCCAAACCACATATTGTGTAAAGTGTCACTTTACACAGTTTAAGGATTGCAGTTTAGAGACTGTAGAAGAAGAGGGATAGGGGATTTCGATATATCGAAATGTCGATATGTCGAAATATCGAAATTTTGATCAAGGGTTGATTTTGTTTGTAATTTTTGATATAATCTTGAAGCTCAAGTAGGCAAGGCAATCGCCCCCCACATACTTTGTCCATTTAAAATTTCTTATGTACTATTTTGTGTATATTCTTCAAAGTTTACACACCAAACGGCTCTATATCGGCGTAACTAGTAATCTTAAGAAACGATTAAAAGAACATAACACAGGCAAGAATAAAGCGACAAAACGGTACACACCATGGGTACTCATTTATTGTGAGATTTACCGTTCAAAGAAAGATGCTTTAACACGGGAAAGGAAGCTAAAAAGATATAAAAATTCTCTTACGAGATTAAAACAAAGAATAAAAAATTGTTTTTTATAGGACAAAGTATGTGGGGGGAGGAAAGTCCGAACTTCCTCCCCCACATACTTTGGCCTGGATGCTTCGTCATCCAACTATTTATTGGCCAAAGTATGTGGGGGATAAAACCCAGTGGGTAATACCCACCGCTGGCAACAGAGGGGTGCGAAAAGAGACGTCTTGAATCGTGAGATTCAAGACACCCAGTTAGTACTTGTATTAACTGGGTGATCTCGGGGGTGACCCCGGGTGTGATACGGCTAAATCCCTGGGGGAAGCAAGGGCAAATTATGGTAGCCCGCTTGAGCCCGAGGGTAACCGAGGGCCAAGATAAATGATTGCCATCCCCCACCACTTTTGGACAAGCGAAAGCTTAATTTGTGCCAAAGGCACAAGTCCAAAAGTGGTGGGGGATACAGAATTCGGCTTATTGCCTGCTTGAGCTATCCCCGTCAAGCGGGGTTTTTTAATTTGTAAAAACAAAAAGAGAGTAATAAAATAGAAAAATATGATAGGAGAGAAATTTTTCACTTCAATTTTGCTGATTTTATTTTCTCTGTTTTTTTCTTTTTCTCCAAATCAACCTAAAAATATTAACTTACCTCAATCCCCACTTCCTTCTCAAGAAAAGTTCGTTTTTAGAGAAATCACTCATAATGCAGATTGGTCAAAGCGAGATGCTCATACAAGTGTTGTCTTTAATGATAAAATTTGGGTAATTGGTGGAGTAGGAGGAAAATCGCCTGATTATAGTAAAATCCAAAGTGATATCTGGTTCTCGGAAGATGGAAAAAATTGGATTTTGGCAAATAATTTAGCGCCTTGGGGACCAAGAAGAGCCCACGCTTCAGTTGTATTTCAAGGCAAGATTTGGGTTTTAGGAGGAGTGACAAAAGGAGAGAAATATCTAAACGATGTCTGGAATTCAGAAGATGGTATCCATTGGCATCTTGTTACAAAACACGCTCAATGGACACCGAGAAAAGGATTTACAGCAACAGTCTTTAAAGGGAAAATATGGGTTATAGGAGGAGTAGATACAAAGGGAGCTGTAAATGATATTTGGGTATCTTCTGATGGGAGAAATTGGACCCTCGTAACAAAACATGCTCCATTTTCTCCGCGATACGATCACGCAGTTGAAGTGTTTCAAGAAAAAATTTGGCTTTCAGGAGGAGTTTTTCCAGGCAAAATGGGGAAAAAGGAGATGTGGTATTCAGAAAACGGGATAAACTGGTATAAAGTTCAAAAGGAAGTTCCCTGGAGAGGACGGCATGGACATTGCCTGATTGCATTTAAAAATCGTCTCTGGATTGTAGGCGGCTGGAGCGGTTGGGGAGAAGGTTTTAATGATGTATGGTTTTCCTTTGATGGAGAAAATTGGGAGGAACTTACTCATGAAAGTCCTTGGGTTGGGAGAGAAGATTTAACCTGCCTTGCCTTTAAAGATAAACTCTGGATTTTAGGAGGAATGATTACAAGCGGCCAGCGCACAAATGATGTTTGGGTCTTAGAGGAAGGATAAAATTAAAAAATTTAATAATGCTTGAACCAAACCCCGGAAAAAAATTAGAAATAGAGACCGAAGACCAAAAATGGCTAAGGTTGCCAATTAAAACCCATTTTATTACTCCCGATGATAATTTAGATTTCATTATTCAAAAATATATACTTCCTTATTTAAAGAAGGAAGATATAGTTTGCTTTGGTCAGAAGATAATTTCGATTTTGCAGAAAAGAATTGTCTATAAAAAAGATATAAAAGTTGGTTTTTGGGCAAAATTTTTATCAAAATTTGCTACAAAGACCCCTCATGGATTTTCAGTTGGCAACCCTTTAAAAATGCAGGTTGCAATTAATATGGCAGGGCTTCCAAGGATTATTTTTGCTGGAATAATAGGTGAGATCGGAAAACTTTTTGGTAAAAGAGGTCTTTTTTACAAATTAGCGGGACATCAGATTAATGAGTTGGATGGATTTTACGGAGAGGCATTTAAAGAATATGCTGAGATGGGTATATTAGGACCAAAAAATTGTGATAAATTATGCAAAGAGATTGAGGAAAAATATAACTTTGCTTGTTGTGTTGTTGATGTGAATGACTTGGGAGGTAATATTTTAGGGGTAAGCCCTTCTTTGGTAGGAAAAGAAAAACTTATTCTTCAAATTTTGAGAGATAATCCTGCAGGGCAGGGAAATGAACAGACACCAATTATTATTATAAGAAAATCTCAAATCTCAAATCTCAAATCTCAAAACCACAACTCAAAAGTTAAAACTAAAATTGACCCTAAATCTTGTACTTATGATAAGTCGTTTTTTCAAGAAAGAAACAAATAGTATTACCTCGGCTGCTTTTATTATGGCTACCTCCAGCGTGGTAAGTGCAATTTTAGGTTTTTTAAGAGACAGGCTTTTGGCAGGGAGATTTGGAGCAAGTCAGGAGCTTGATATTTATTATGCCGCCTTCAGGATTCCCAATTTAGTTTTTGGGCTTTTAGTCTCAGGAGGCATTATTGCTGCATTTTTACCCATTTTTTCAGAATATTACAAAAAAGACAAAGAAAAAGCCTGGAAACTTGCAAGCAATGTTTTAAATGTGTTTTTGTTCTTTTCAATTTTAATTTGCATCCTGTTGGTAATTTTTGTTCCTCATTTCATTGGACTTGTTGTGCCAGGGTTTGATCAGGAAAATAAAGCAATGACTATCCTCCTTACAAGAATAATGCTTCTTTCTCCTATATTTTTTGGCATCTCAAATATTTTAGCCAGCATCCTTCAGTATTTTAGACGATTTTTAGTGTATGCATTGGCGCCTATTCTTTATAATGTAGGGATAATTATTGGAATTGTGTTTTTTGCACCTATTTTTGGACTAAAAGGGTTGGCCTTTGGTGTCGTTTTTGGGGCCTTTTTGCATTGGTTTTGTCAACTACCCTCTGCTATTCATTGCGGCTTTCGTTGGAAGCCGGTTTTTTCTTTATCTTCCATGGGTTTGAAACGAATTATAAAATTAATGATTCCAAGAACAATTTCTGCTGTAGCCTCCCACCTTAATTTAATTGTTATTACTGCAATAGCCTCAACAATTGGACCAGGGAGTATAGCTGTTTTTAATTTGGCAGAACATCTTAGATCTTTACCAATCGGGGTTATTGGAGGCTCATTTGCCGTGGCTGCTTACCCTTTTTTGGCTCGCTTGGAGGCTGAAAATGAGAGGGAAAAATTTACAAGAAATTTGGCTTTAACTTGTAGAAAAGTTTTATTTTCAACTATCCCTCTGAGTTTTTTGCTTTTTTTATTAAGGGCTCAGATTATAAGGCTAGTTTTGGGGACCGGAAAATTTGACTGGCTTGCAACAAGACTTACTGCTGCCTCTCTAGGTTTATTTGCTTTTGGTATTTTTGCTTATTCATTAATTCCTCTTTTTGTAAGAGCCTTTTTTGCCTTACAGGATACAAAGACACCACTTTTTATTAGTGTATTTTCTCTGAGTTTAAATATTATGTTTGCTTTTTTATTTGTATGGCTGTTGGGTTTTGAGAATCCTTTTTATAATTTTTGTGTAACTTCTTTAAAACTAAGAGGAATTGATAATATCAAAGTGATAGGTCTTCCTTTGGCTATTTCTCTTTCAGGAATAATTCAATTAGGTTTGCTTTTGTTTTTTCTTTATAAAAAGATAGGAGACTTTCACTTAAAGCAGATTTGGATTTCATTTTTTAAAACCGTTTTTTCTTCCATTTTAATGTCAGTTTTTGTGTATCTGATTCTTCGTTTTGTAGCCCAATTTGTAAATATGCAGAGTTGGGTTGGAGTATTTTTACAGACTATTTTTGCGGGTGGGGGAGGAGTTTTAATTTATTTCTTTTTTGCTTATATTTTGAAATTAGAAGAAGTAAACATGATATTAAAGAAGATAGGTCACCTTATTCGTAAAGGATAGAAAAGATGGGAGAAAGAAAATGAATATAAAATATGGAGATTAAGAATGTCAGAAATTTTTGTATCATCTCTCACATTGACCATGGAAAGTCAACTTTAGCTGACCGGTTTTTAGAAATTACTCAGACGGTCTCAAAGGAAAAAATGCATCCTCAGTTTTTAGATATGATGGATTTAGAAAGAGAAAAAGGGATAACAATAAAAATGCAGCCAGTGCGCATGGTTTGGAGAAGAGACAATGCTGAATTTATTCTGAACCTGATAGACACCCCAGGCCATGTTGATTTTTCTTACGAGGTATCAAGAGGCATGTCTGCCGTTGAGGGAGCAATACTTTTGGTAGATGCTACAAAAGGTATTCAGGCTCAAACTTTGGCAAATCTGGAATTAGCCCAAAAAGAAGGACTGGTAATTATTCCGGCAGTAAATAAGATTGATTTACCTCAAGCCCAAATTGAGGAAACCCAAAGCGAGATAGCCAAAATTTTGAATATCCAAAAAGAAGATGTTTTTAGAATTTCTGCTAAAAAAGGGATAAATGTAGAGAATTTGCTCTTGGAGGTTATAAAAAAGATTCCGCCTCCAAAAGGAAGTTTGAAGTTACCTTTTAAAGCCTTAATTTTTGATTCAAAATACGATCCTTATCTTGGGGTAATTGCCTATGTGCGCGTTTTTGATGGCAAGGTAAAAAAAGATGAATTTGTATATATAGTGCAGCAGAATTTAGCAATAAAAGTAAAAGAAGTAGGATGGTTTTTGCCTCAATTAAAAAAAACAGATGTTTTGGAGGCAGGGGAAATTGGATACATTGCCTTGGGGGTCAAAGATCCATCAAAGATAAGAATTGGGCAAACAATTGTACAAACAGAGTTTAAAGAACAAATCAAACCGCTTCCAGGATACAAAGAACCAAAACCTGTTGTTTTTGCGAGTATTTTTCCTGAAAAAACTACAAACTGGTTAAATTTAAAGGAGGCTTTAGAGCGTCTTAAGCTTAATGATTCTGCTTTGTTTTTTGAGCCAGAGACAAGATCAATGCTGGGCAAAGGTTTTAGATGTGGCTTTTTGGGAGTTTTGCATGCTGAAATTACAGTCGAGCGGCTAAAAAGAGAATTTGGATTAGAATTGATAGTTACCTCTCCTTCTGTTGTTTATAAAATTCTTACAAAAGATAATAGAGAAATATTAGTCTATAGCCCAAAAGATTGGCCTCATTATTCACAAATTCAAAAAATATATGAACGTTTTGCAGAAGTTAAAATTATTGTTCCTCAGAAATTTTTAAGCAATGTTTTAGTCCTTATTCAAAATAAAAATCCAATTTTCAAAACTTTAGGAGAGAGAGTGGTTCTAGAATTAGAGATGCCCCTAAGAGAGGTGATTATTGGATTTTATGATAAGTTAAAAAGTGTGAGTGAGGGGTATGCTTCTATGGATTATAGGTTATTAGATTGGAGGGAAGCAGATTTGGTGAAGTTAGAATTCTTAATTGGAGGAAGGGTTGAAGAATCGCTTTCAAAAATAGTGCCCAGGGATTTAGCCCAAAAAGAGGCACAAAAAATGGTGGAACTATTAAAGGAAAATATTCCTCCCCAACAATTTAGCTTACCAATTCAGGCTCGAGTTGAAGGAAGGATTATTGCAAGAAGAGATATTAAAGCAAGAAAAAAAGATGTTCTAGCGCCATTGTATGGAGGGGATTATACAAGAAAATTGAAGTTGTTAGAGAGACAAAAAAGAGGCAAGAAAAGGCTTAAAGAAAGAGGGCAAGTATCTATCCCTGATGAAGTTTTTTGGAAGATTATAAAAATGAGTGGGTAAAAAGAGTACCAGAAAGTAATTTTTAAAAACCGCTCGGAAAGCAATTTTAAAAAAGACGCTCGGCAACAAAGTTTCAAAGTACCGGCTGTCCGAACCCCAGCGAGGTTCGGCAGCCTGAGGCCCTGGGCGGCTGACTCCTCGCTTCGCCCCGCTTAGCGGGGCTTCGCTCGGAGACCGTGCTCAGCTGCCTGCGGGAGCTACTTTGAAACTTGTTGCCTCACTTTAAACTTTAATTAAGAAAGCCTCTAAAAACTTTTTCTGGGTGTTTATAAGAATTACCTAAAAAGAGGAGCCAATAGCCAGGCAATCATAGAAAGTACTACCAAAAATATAATAATTACCCAGATGATTCTTATAACCTGCTTTGTCTTTACCTTTGCCATAATTTTGTTACAATTAATATATGATAACAAAAAGGAGAAAAAAGAAAAATAGAAATTGGGATGAGATATTATCAATTGCATTACTTTTGATATTAAATTTAACTATTATATCATTTTTGATTGTCGGAAATTGGAAATTATACCAAAAAAGAACAAGTTTGAAAAAAGATGTGATAGATTTAAAAAAAGAAGTAGCTCTGCTTAAAGAAAGAAATGCACAATTAAAAAAATTATTTTTTGAAGCTTCTCAAAAAGAGTACTTGGAAAAAATTATTAGGGAAAAAGGATTATACAAGAAACCTGGAGAAGAGGTAGTTGTGATTATGAAAGAAGAAGAAGAAGAAGAAGAAGAAGAAACACCCCCACCTCCACC